>JGI11944J13513_1000026_pt1 | contig 170995 bp, 148 predicted proteins | sample TerdegcoTASludge_FD_13513 | JGI IMG/M metagenome (IMG submission 13513) | reverse complement strand
CTGTGGTTAAATTTTTTTCACAAAGTAGGAGTACGGCAAGCCGTGCCCCTACTACTACGATTAAAAGAAAGTATAAATCTGTTACCTATGTCCTATAGGTTATCAACTAAAAATTGTATTTGTAATATCAGAGGAATTACAAACTGCTTCCGAACTAACAACTAAAAAAGCGTCTTCAAAAAATGGATATAAAGGGAATTACAATATATAAGGTATATAAAATTGTTTTTTATCCTACCGCTAATTCTTCTGATTTTTCTAATTGATGTTTTTTCTGAAGAACAGGAATAGGTCCTTTTTCCGTAAGTCCATAAGTATCGTAATTTTTAACTGCCTGTATAAGGATAGTCAAGCCTGTTGATAATGTTTCCTCGTTCAGAGCATCTACTGTATCATAGCGGGTGTGATAATAATGAGCAGGACCGGGATCCATAGCAACCAATCCGGAAGCAGGGATACCGGCACGGGTAAAGGCAGTAGCGTCAGAAGAGCCTAAAAACACCGTGATGGGTTTCAGTGTAATTCCACATTCTAAGCCTGCTTGATATAGCAGAGAGATAGCCCCTTTATGGTGCGGCAATAAGCCGTTTAAATCGCGAACGATAACTCCTAACTCTGTAAAATCGCCTAAAGTATCAATTGCGATCACAACTGTGGGTAGATTTTTTAGTTCCTCTTTATGCTGTTGGACAAACGCCATAGCACCGCGTAAACCGGCTTCTTCACTACCTGTTATCAGGCATACAATTTCTGTATTTTGAATTTCTAAAGGATGTTTAGAAAACCATTTTAATACTTCAACAGCGGCAACACTTCCTGTTAAATTATCGTTAGCACCGGGAACCACTCGTGAAAATCTTATAAAAGAAACTGCGATTAAACCATATATAATTCCAAATATTATGGTTACTTTTCGTAAGATTTCCGGGATAAATGTTAATTCCTGTCCTTTGAAATATTCATAGGAAAAAAGTAAGGATAAGCAAAGCAGAGCCAGCATGCATATCATCATAGATAGAATTGCAAGTTTTATAAATATTTTTCCCCATTGGTTAAATCGCATCTCATAGGCACTGTCTGCGTGTCCACATAAAATAATTCGTTGAGTTATATTTTTGCCAGATGGAGTCCATCGAGCATAGACATTATTCGATTCTCTTTTAGGAAGAAAAGGGTCTAATAATTGTCGGTATTGTCCAAATTGAAACCAAATAATTGCAAGGGAAAGAATTAATCCTAAAAATCCTATGTAGGGTTGATGATTGAGTATAGCGGAAGCAAAAAAGACGATAATACCTGTTACAGGGAAGAAGAATAATAACCCCATTGGAGCTACTGTAAATGATTCCATAACCACAGAGTTGGCATATTTGCTCAATTCTTCTGCCAAATATTCCTGTGTTTTATATTCATTTTCCGAACCGGGTTCGCGGGGTCCAAATTTTTCTAAAATATTTTTTATTGTCTGAATAATTTCTTTAGAAATCTGGATACTTTCTCCCTTTGATATAATGCTTTTATTCATCATTTTTTCTTTTTCCTATTGTATAGGTATAAAGTTTTTTCGCACATTTTGCCAGAGTTGATTTGCCAATTCTTTTCGGTCGGTTCCGTATATAGGTTGTTCTCCGAAAATAACGCGTGCTTTAAATCCCCGATAACCTAACAATCTTATAAGATGGTAAGTAAAGGGTTCGGGTCTCCACCATGCTACAAAATAACTTATTGGAGGTGTTCCATCTATCGCTTCATAGGTAATACTTGCGTAATGAACCGGCATATTGCACTCTACGGGTGCACTCAGAAGTGCGGGGCGAAAAGGCTGGACATCTTTCCCGCATGAAATCCGACTTTCTGCAAAGACCGCTACTCCATCTCCCATTTTCAAAGCATGTTTAATTTCTTCGTTTACCCTTTTGGTGTCCAATCGGTTGGAACGGTCAATAAAGATGATATAAAGTTTCTTAGCGACAAAACCGATAACAGGCCAATGTTCTACATCGCCACGGGCTACAAAAATACACTTCGTTGCATAATGAAGTAAAAGGGTATCTATATAACTAATATGATTAGCGACAATAAAGCAGGGAACTTCTGGAATGTTGCCTTCAATATGAACCTTTATACCACAGACTATGACAAAAATTCTCGCCCATGTATGTAATAAATATCGTCGGATTTTACGGTCTGTCTGTTCGGAGAAAAAGGAAATGGGATAAACCAGACAGCGAAGGGAAAATAGGATAGGAGCTAAAATAAAAAATAGGAATGTTAATCTAAATATGGCAAGTAGTTTGGAACTGGATTTCTGTAAATATTTAGCTCGCATATCAATGAAGTAAAAACGAAATAGATTTGAATATTATAGGTTTCAAAATATAAATATAATTGTTAGAAGTTTAACAAAAAATTATATAAAAGGCAAGTGTTTATTTTCATTTTGATTTCATTTTACAATTTTGGTGCGTTCTTAATATATAATACTATCTAAATTAATATATCCATAAAAACTTGAATTTTTAATTATCAGGAGAAGTAAATAGTGAATAAGAAGATATTAGGGATTTTCTTTGTAATTATTTTTCTTGTGGTTGGTGTTCCATTTTTAGCCGTTATAAAGAATATAATTGTTTTACAGATGGCAATGTCTTCGGAGGATACAACACCGACAGGACCGAAACCACCTCCGGCTCCTCCTTTATTAAATGAATCAAATTTGGTGGGAACAGCGTGGGTAGTAAAACATCCACAAATACCTGTGGCTGTCACAATCACATTAAATTCAGGAGGACAGGCTTTAGCAACCGTTCCACCGGAGTTTTCTGCACTTGCAATACAGATGATAGGAACTGACCGCCTGGTAGGAACATGGAGTGTTAATGGAGCAAAACTTATAGCCTCTGTTGATTTTCAGGGACAAAAACATACTGTTGAATGCGAAATTATCGGTGACAAGATATATTATCAGGATAGAGAAATCCAACGGGCTAAGTAATCATCATAAAGGAGAATTTTTATGAAACGGGGACTGATTATTTTTTTTGTTGTCCTCGCAATAATATTAGGATTGCCCTTTTTAGCAGGACTAAAAAATCAATTTTTAAGTAATACTCCACAACCTACTTCGGGAACAAATTCAGGAAATTCAGAAAATTCAACAACTTCTGCTCCTACAGTCACTACACCTGTAGTTCCTCCTCCTCAAGCACCTCAAATGCAATATCAGGTTCCCGTCGTTCCCCAGGGACCCCCGGATTTTACAGGTACAGTATGGAGCATCCCTACGCCTTATGGAGTAGCTCAGGTTAGTTTAAATCCGGGTGGACAGGCGGTTGCTTCTCATCCCATGGTAGGGACGATTACGGGAAATTGGCGGGTTCAGGGGAATAGAATAGTGGCGACTGTCTCATTTATGGGACAAACACAAACATTAGCCGCCGATATTTGTGGCAATACACTTTGTTATAACGGACAACCCTTGCAGAGACTTCGCTAAAAAAGGAGTACTTTATGGCAGGTAGATTTGTTGACCAGGTTGTGCTTATCACAGGGGCATCTTCTGGCATAGGAGAAGCAACGGCTTATGAATTTGCAAAAGAAGGAGCCAAAGTAGCATTAGTTGCTCGCAGAAAAGATAGACTTGAAAAGGTTAAAGAAACAATTATTCAAAATAAAGGAATTGCTGAATTCTTTGTCGCCGATGTTACAAATTATGAGGAATTTAAGAATGCAGTAGAGGGTATAATTCAAACTTGGGGAAAATTGGATGTTGTATTAGCCAATGCTGGGATGGGCGTACCGGGACATATCCTGCAATTAAAGGCAGAGGATTTTCGTAGACAGTTTGAAACAAATTTTTTTGGTGTGATTAATACCATTGAAATAACTTTGCCCTATCTGATAAAACAAAAGGGAAGGCTGGGCATTGTTGGAAGTGTAGCCGGTAGGGTTTGTACTCCCTTATCTGCTCCCTATTGCAGTAGTAAGTTTGCAGTTGTTGCACTTTCGGAGTGTATATATTATGACCTGAAACCTATGGGTGTATCTGTTACCTTAATTAATCCGGGGTTTGTGAAAAGCGAAATACGACATAAGAATAAATATGGGGAATTGACTAATCGCCCTGACCCGGTTCCTTCATTTTTAGTAATGCCAACAGAAAAAGCCGCCAAACAAATTGTTTGTGCAATGTATCATCGGAAACCCGAATTGATTATTACAAAGCATGGTAAGCTTTCTATCTTCTTTGGTAGACATTTTCCCAGGACTTATCGTTTTTTATTAGGAATTCTGTCCCGAAACAGTGTGAAGAGGATACCGTTACCGGTGTATCCTGATGATAAGAAATAGAAACGGACAATATGGAATGGCTATGAACTATTTTACAAAATAAGCCCGTTTAATGTAGTCTAAATCGGGGAACATGCGATTTAAATAGTCGTTGCCCTGTAATTTAATCATCATCTGGTCGGGAGTTTGTCCATGTTTTGGGTTAATTCGCTCTACTACATCCATTCCCTCAATAACACGGGCAAATGGAGCAAAGCCCATTGTATCCAATCGAGCATTGTCATCCAAATTTATAAACAATTGCGTAGAGCGTGAATTAGGCATTGATGTTTTTGCAAAAGTAACGGTGCCTTTTAGGTTACTTGTTTTTACCGGGTCGTCCTTTATATTTTTTTCCCCATATTTCATATTTAACTGTGGATCACCTGCAATACCAAATTGAACCACAAAACCCGGTACCACACGGAAAAAGCGAGCACCATCATAAAACTTAACTTTTAATAATTCATAAAAATGTTCAACACCGATAGGAGCCCATTCTTTACGGCACTCTATAGTAAAATTCCCGTTGGAACATTCAAAACGAACTTTGAAAATATCCGGGGCTTTTTCAGGCATTTTTTCGATGGGAATTTCTTCTGCATTGTTTGTGGGAGTTGGTATATTCTGATTTTCTGATGGTGTAAAATTTTGCATATCTTTTCCTGTATCGGTTGGATTTGTTTTGTTTTCTTCTTTTGCGACTTCTTCAATTTGTTTCAATTTTTTCAGCGCTTCTTCCGCTTTTTCCATTTGAGCTTGGGTCAAACGAGGTTGAGCGAAAAACCATGAGTAAACCCCTATAATAAGAATACCTATTATCAGGACAAGGGGAATAAGAAAAAATTTATTCATTGTTATACAGTATCCTCTTTTTCTCTTTATAAATATTCCTTATTTTGTATATAGTAAAATAGGTAAGTTAGTATAACAAATAATCTCATGTTATACAATAGTAAAATAAAAACAAATATTTTTATTCATTCATTTCTGGATGGAGGAATTTTTATGCGAACAATGATATGTTTAGCCGTTTTTTTTGCAGCATTATTCTTTTGTTTCATTCATACCGAAGCCCTTGAATTAACCTTGAGCGTTAGCGGGACGATGGATGAAATTATGAAGGTCATTGATTGTTTAAGGCAATCCGGATTGGGAGTATCTACATCCCGTTCAGACACAGACCCATTTCGGGTGCATATATATAGTTCCAATGAACCTGTAAAAGAAGAAGTAAAAGAGAGTATTACTGTAGGTTTTACAGAAATAAGAACAGAACCCGAAAATCCTATCGCGGGCACATCTATGAAATTATCTGCGAAAATAACCGACACTCTTAATATTGTAGATACTGTGTCTGCGAGTGTTTTTGGGACTTCTATTTCTTCTGATCTGAAGGATGATGGACAGAATGGTGATGAAATTGCGGGGGATGGAATCTGGACTGGAATTTTTAATCTTTCTCCAGATGTTATGGGTAATAAGACATTTATATTAACCGCTTTTGATGAAAAAGGAAAAATTATACAGTTGAAAATGGATGATGGTACTCTTAAACCAGTAATAGGAACTTATGAGTGCATTATACAATCCCCTGAAAAAAGTCAGAATTAGAAATTTATCAAAAGGAGCAGGGATTTGAAATCTGATACTATACGATTTTTAGACCGCTGGATTGGGATTTTGTTATGTTTTTTATTAACAATATTTCATAGATTGGCAACTGTTTTCTATTTATCTAAGCCTAAAGTCCATAAGCCCGAGAAAATTTTGTTTGTTAAACTTATAGAACAGGGGGCTATGGTTCTGGCATGTCCTGCCCTTGAAAAAGCCAAAAAGTGGGTGGGTGAAGACAATGTGTATGTTTGCGCCTTTAATAAAAATTGTTTTGTGTTGCCTATATTGGGGGTATTACCCAAGGAAAATATTATAGAAATAGATACTTCGCATTTTTGGACACTTATTCGTGATGTAATAAAGTTCATTTTTAAATGTCGTAAGTTAGGAATAGATACCGCTATTGATTGTGAGTTTTTTTCGCGGGGTTCTGCAATAGTTACCTACTTGAGCGGTGCAAAAGCAAGGATAGGGATGCATGGATTTTTGAATGATGCTCCCTACCGTGGAGATTTGATGACACATAAAGTAAGTTATAATCCCTACATACATACAAGTTATATTTACCTTTTAATGGTCGAAGCGTTAAAAGAATTTCCTGGCGAAATACCTTTGTTAAAGGTACCCTTTTTACATGAGGATATAACTATTCCCCGCTATTCACCTGATAAGGAACGGCTGGAAAAGTGGAAACAATTGTTGGAAAAGGATAACGAAGTAAACCAAAATAAACCGTATATTATTTTTACTCCGAATACACATGACCTGTTACGCGTCCGAAAATGGGATATAGAAAACTATTTAAAATTAGCAAAGAAATTGATTGATACATTTCCCAATATAACTTTTGTTCTAACAGGATTTTTAGAAGAGCGGGAATCGTTAAATCAGTTTGAAAAAGAATTAGGGGGAAATTATTTCATAAACCTTGCAGGAGAAACAGATTTCGAGGACTTGCTTACCCTCTACACCCTTTGTGATGTTTTAGTAACTAACGATAGTGGACCCGCCCATTTTGCAACAACTTCGGATATTGATATTGTAGTTTTATTTGGACCCGAAACCCCTATGTTATTTTCGCCTGTAGGAGAACGAGTTCATATCCTATATGCAAATCTCGCATGCAGCCCCTGTTTAAATGCCTATAATTACCGCTTCTCATTTTGCGAGAACAATAAATGTTTAAAATCCATCTCGGTTGAAACGGTGTTTGAGGAAGTATATAAATGTATTCAACAGAGAAAAAATGAATCTACTATTTTGAACAAAAAATGAATCCTATCACCCCTTTATATACAGGAATCAAAATATTAAATGTCTTATGGAGCCGATGGCGTGGAACGGTGCCTTCTTACCTGCCTATTCTTATCGCTTTTGTGACATATCGTTGCAATCTCCGTTGTGTAATGTGCGGTCTTTGTGAATTGCGGGAACATACCAACCCTGATGAATTATCAACGGAAGAATGGAAATCTGTAATACAATCGGCGAAGAAATTAGGGACCTTTATCATTTCTATATCTGGAGGTGAACCTTTATTAAGAAAAGACCTTGAGGAAATAATATGTTTTGCAGAGGGAAATAAAATATCCACACATCTATGCACAAACGGGACGCTTATTGATATAGATAGAGCCAAAACACTTCGAGAGTCCGGGCTTAAAACAATTTCTTTTTCTTTAGATAGTGCTATTGAAGATGTTCACGACGCTATTCGTGGTAAAGGACAGTATCAAAAAACGATTACGGGTATTCAAAACATTCGCTGTATTGCTCCTGAAATTCGCATTAGTATTAATACTGTTATAACAAAAACGAATTTCAGGAATATATCATCTCTTGTTCCTCTTGCTAAAGAATTGGGGGCTGTTCAAATTAAATTTGCACCTATTCATTCCAACCTCCTACATCGTTATAAAAATGAAAAGGCATGGGAAGAATTATTCTTTAATGAAACAGAACTTCAGGAACTTGATAATGAATTAAAAAAAGCAAAAAATCTATGTAAAATTGAAAGAATTTTAACCACTTCAGACCGTTTTTATAGTGGTATATCAAGAAGTTTTTTGCAACAAAATATTTTTACATGCTTTGCAGGTTTTCTGGATTGCACTGTGGCACCGGATGGCAAAGTAGGGGCTTGTTGTGATATGGAAACCCCACTATCTGTCCGAGAACAACCTCTGGACGAAATATGGCGGTCAGCAAAATTTCATACAACAAGGCAAAAAGTGTGTCACTGTAAGAAATATTGTTGGGATACTACGAATACAGAGTTTAGTTTACGATTAAACCCAAAAACTATGGTTTCCGAACTTCCTACGATGTTGAAAGAGGTTCTTTTTTATTTAAAATAGATGGGTCCTGGTTAAAATTGAAATTAATCTTATCGTCCGGGGAGATGTCAATGTATACATATCCACCATGTTCTAATTTGCCGAACAATATCTCGTCAGCAAGAGGTGTTTCAATCTCTTTTTGAATAAGACGTGCTAAGGGTCTTGCACCTAAACGGGTATCATAACCTTTTTCAGCTAACCATTTACGGGCATTGGGGCTTAATTCCAGAGCCACTTGTTTTTCTATGAGTTGAGATTTAATACGATTAATAAACTTATCTACAATCATTTTCATTACTTCAATATTTAGAGGGCTAAATGAAACGATAGCATCCAATCGGTTACGGAATTCCGGAGACATTGTTTGTTCAATGGCTTTTATACTTTTTCGTTCTGCATCATTTTGAGACATTGTAAAACCAATGGATTGGGAATACAGTTCACGGGCACCGGCATTGGAGGTCATAATAAGGATTACATTTCGGAAATCTGCTTTCTTTCCCATATTATCGGTTAGGGTGGCTTCATCCATAACTTGAAGCAATATATTAAACAAATCAGGATGTGCCTTTTCAATTTCATCCAATAAAAGCACCGTATAGGGATGTCTGCGTATTTCATCTACAAGGATACCGCCTTGTTCAAATCCTACATATCCCGGTGGAGCACCAATTAAACGGGCTACCGCATGCTTTTCCATATACTCACTCATATCATACCTTGCGAAATGGTTACCTAAAATAAAAGCAAGTTGTCTGGCAACCTCTGTTTTTCCAACGCCTGTGGGTCCTGTAAATAGGAAACATCCTATAGGACGGTTGGGTTTCCCTAAACCGGCACGGGAACGGCGAATGGCTTTAACTACCATTTCTATGGCTTCGTCCTGTCCGAAAACAACAGACTTCAATTCTCCTTCAAGGTTTTTAAGTTTTTCACGGTCTGCGGAATTAACGGTGCGTAATGGAATTTGTGCCATATCGGCAATAGTTCGTTCAATATCTTTGACATCTACGGTAATAGGAGATTCATGGGACTCGATACGAACCATTGCAGCGGACTCATCCAGGACATCTACTGCTTTATCGGGTAGGAAACGGTCATTCAAATACTTTGCAGACAAGTCAACAGAGGCAACCAATGCTTCATCTGTAAACTCTACCTTGTGGTGTTGTTCATAATGCCCTTTTAATCCACGGACAATCTGGATACATTCTTCTATTGTGGGCTCGTTAACATCAATTTTCTGGAATCGTCTTGAAAGTGCCCTGTCTTTTTCGAAGTGATTTTTAAATTCTTCGTAAGTCGTAGAGCCGATGCAATGCAATTCACCGTTTGCTAAAAAGGGCTTTAATATAGAAGCGGCATCAATACTGGATTCTGTTGTGCTACCTGCACCGACTAAAGTATGGATTTCATCAAAGTATAGTATCGCATTTTTCTTTTTCAATACTTCATTAATTAATGACTTTATCCTTTGTTCAAAATCACCACGATATTTTGTTCCCGCAAGCATACCGGGTAAATCCACCATATATAATTCAACATCTTTCATAGCATCAGGGATTTTACCATCGGCTATTCGTTGGGCTAACCCTTCAACAATGGCTGTTTTACCTACGCCGGGTTCACCTACAAAAATAGGATTGTTTTTCCTTCGCCTACAAAGAACACGAATAGCTCTCTGAATTTCCTTTTCCCGACCTATTACCGGGTCTATTTTTCCTTTCCGTGCTTTTTGGACGAGATTAACCGTAAAATTTTCCAGAATACTACTTGTTTTTCTGTCTCTTTCGCGTTCTCTTCCGACATCAGGTTCTTGTTCATAACGCTCATAACGGTTAGCATGTGAGATATACTCTAAAATTTCCAGACGGGTAACGCCTTCTTGATACAGGAAATATGCAGAATGAGAATCTTCTTCCTCAAATAAAGCTGCGAGAATATCGCCTGCATCTACTTCGGACTTGCTTGAATTTTGGACATGATACACGGCACGCTGGATTAATCGGTCAAAAGCAGGGGTTTGCTGAAGGTTTAAATCCACATTTTTGGGGACTTTTGCGATATATTCATCGAAAAAGGTATTGAGTTTTTTCCGTAGTCGTTCAATATTACATCCACAATACTGAAGAATTTCTCTGCCATAAGGGTCATCCAACAATACATAAAGCAAGTGTTCCGGACATAAATATTCATGCCGTCTTTTTCTTGCTTCTTTGAGTGCATTTCCTATGGCTTTTTGAATTTCTTTACTTAACATATATGAAGCCTTTTTATACTAATAACGATTGTATATTTATATATAATAACAACATTTTTATAAAAATTATTCAGGGCTAATGGAACATTTTAATGGGAAACCGTTTTCTTTTGCTATTTGATGAACTGCTTCCACCTTTGCTTCGGCAACAGAACGAATATAAATACCTGCTACACCAACTCCCTCACGATGAACTTTTAACATTATACGAACAGCCTCATCATGGGATTTGTTGAAAATACTTCTTAATATGTAAACAACAAATTCCATCGTTGTATAATGGTCGTTGTGCAGTAGAACCCGATAAAGTCTCGGAAGTTCTATTGTGTTTTCATCTTTAATCTGTTTTTCTTGTTGTGTCCCCGCTGAAGACATTTCTTAACCTCTATGCTTTATAATATAATTATACAATAAATTAAAGTGGACACATAAAAGTAGAAATAACTTGACAAACCATATTTAAAAGTAATATTTTAATTAAAATTGATTTCGAGGATTTTTTAATGAAAAGTTGCTATAGATGTGGGAATCCTTGGGAAAGTATTACAAAAAAACAGCCGGGTGTAAAGGAAACATGTCCGAAATGTAATGCATATTTGCATTGTTGTAGTAATTGTAGATGGTATACACCGGGAAAACCCAATAATTGTATGATACCAAATACGGAACATGTAGCAGACCGAGAAGGACCGAATTTTTGTGATGATTTTGAGATGAAAGAAGGAAACTTGGATACATCATGGGAAGAACAAAAAAACAAAGCAAAGAAAGAATTTGAAAAACTTTTTGGGAATGGATAACAATGGAAAATACAACTTGTTCAGCACCAACGGAAAAGGAATCGTTTGAAATTATGTCATCAAACACGCAGGAAAAAGAAACAATTATTCACATTCTTATTGTAGACGATCGGGAAAACATGAGGAATTTACTTTCCCAGACTTTCCTGGAAATGGGCTTCAAGGTAAGTGTTGCATCTACAGGTGAGGAAGCCATAGATAAAATAACTCGTCATTTGTATCATATTGTAATTACAGACCTGAGTATGCCAGGAAAATCAGGGATGGATGTCTTGCGTTATGTTAAAAGTGTATCCCCGGAAACAGAGGTAATTATTATCACGGCTTATGGGACTATCGAAATTGCTGTAGAAGCGATGCGATTAGGGGCACATGATTTTATTACCAAACCTTTCCAATTAGCGGTTTTACAAAATAAAATTTCGAAGTTGGCAAAACAAATACAAATAAAAAATACCAATAGAGCCCAAACATGGATACATCCTTCTGTCCAACATTTAGTAGGAGAAAGTGCTCAAACAAGGCAATTGCGTCAAATTATTGCACGAGTTGCACCTACAAAAAGTTCGGTTTTAATAACGGGACCCAGTGGTGTGGGGAAAGAACTTGTAGCAAGGGCGTTGCATGAAGCAAGTCCACGACGGGATGAACCTTTTATTGCATTGAATTGTGCATCTCTGGCTCCTACATTGCTGGAAAGCGAATTATTTGGGCATGAAAAAGGAGCATTTACAGGGGCTACTTCGAGAAGGGAAGGACGGTTTGAACGGGCTCATAAGGGAACTCTGTTCCTTGATGAAGTAGGAGAAATAGATCCCAGTGTTCAGGTAAAGTTACTGCGAGTGCTTCAGGATGGAGAGTTTGAGCGTGTGGGAGGAACAGAAACGATTAAGGTGGATGTGCGGATTGTAGCTGCAACAAATCGAGATTTAAGACAGGCAATAGTTCAGGGAACATTTCGGGAAGATTTTTATTACCGCCTGAATGTATTTTCTATATATGTTCCACCGTTGAAGGAACGGCCAGATGATATCCCTGCGTTGGTAGAACATTTCCTGAATAAGTTCAGTATGGAATTAAGGAAAGAAGTGTATGAGGTAGATGATGAGGTTATTGATTTGTTCTTACGGTACCCCTGGCCTGGAAATATCCGTGAATTGGAAAACATTATGGAACGGGCTATTGTTTTAGCCTCAGGACCTCAGGTTACAATCAATGAGATGCCTTATGAATTGCAAAGTTATGTGGAAGCTAACCGACAGATAGAATCTGAAAACAAGGATTTGCATCAAAGTAAGGAAAATTTTTCTTTGGAACAGCATACGGAACGGTTAGAAAGGGAATTGATACTCAAAGCATTAGAGAAATTCCACTGGAACAAAACTCGTGCTGCGGAATTGTTGGGAATTAAACGGACAACTCTCCAATATAGAATTAAAAGGCTTGGATTGGAATAGAGGTTTTACTTCTGTAGCACCAGTAATATTGTTCGGGTATAATCGGATAGATAGGTAAATGGGGTATGGTTCGTAAATAACAGGCTAATTTCACAAACAGGGGTGTATCTAATATAATTTGTGTTATTATAAAATTTGTGAAAAAGAGGTTAAATATTTATGAATCTATTTTTTATTCTTTTATGCACAGGTATTTGTGCCGGATATGAACCTACATGGGAGTCATTAGACCAGCGACCCAATCCGCAATGGTTTGAAGATGCGAAGTTCGGTGTTTTTATTCATTGGGGAGTTTACTCTGTGCCATCATGGGGTCCCAAAGACCAATATGCGGAGTGGTATTGGTACTACATGGAGGATAAAAACAGCGAGACATGGAAATTTCATAAAGAAAAATATAGTGAAAAATTTAAATATCAGGACTTTGCACCAATGTTCAAGGCGGAGTTGTTCGACCCAGACCAATGGGCGGATATATTGAAACGATCTGGGGCAAAGTATGTTGTGCTGACTTCAAAACATGTGGAAGGCTTCTGTCTCTGGCCTGCACCGCATAGTTGGAATTGGAATTCTGTGGATATAGGACCTCATCGGGATCTGGCGGGTGATTTGATAAACGCAGTAAGGAAAGTGGGTTTGAAAATGGGGTTTTATTATTGCATGTATGAATGGTTCAATCCACTGTATAACACAGATGTGAAGAAATATGTAGATGAATATATGCTACCGCAAATGAAAGACCTGATTGTGCGTTACAAACCGGATGTGTTCTGGCCTGATGGAGAATGGGACCATCCGAGTTCGGTATGGCGTAGCACAGAGTTCCTGACATGGTTATTCAATGAATCGCCTGCACCGAAAGATATTGCAATAAATGACCGTTGGGGTAAGGAATGTCGGAATATTCATGGTGGTTTTGCCACACCCGAATACGGGAATATCCCCGAAGGACATCTGATCAAACAAGGTAGATTTGAAGAGTGTCAGGGTATGGGTAAATCGTTCGGGTTAAATAGAAATGAAGATGCGGATTGTTATCGCAGTACAACGGAGTTGCTCCACCTGCTAATAGACAATGTTTCGCGTGGCGGCAATCTTTTATTAGACATAGGTCCATCCGCAGATGGTCGGATACCGGAGATAATGCAGGAGCGATTATTGGGAATGGGTAAATGGTTAGAAGTCAATGGTGACGCCATCTATGGAACGGATGTGTGGAAAGATGCCCCGAAGATGGAAAACTTCCGTTTTACTCGCAAAGGAAACGCTATTTATGCCATTGCACTGAAATGGCCCTCTGAAAAATGGTCAATTCCTAAATCCACTGAATTTCAAACAATACCCCATGTTACTTTATTAGGTACTGATATAGTAGTTCCAATAGAGGATGGTAATGATGTATGGATAATAACAACTCCATGCGTTTCCCCTGCACAAATTCCCTGCCAACACGCCTGGGTGTTCAAATTTACATTTTAATCCTTCTCGATACCCAATAAAACGCTATACATTGCGTATTTATCCAAAAATAGCATAGGCACTTTTGTTTGTAGAGTTTTAAATGCAAATTATTACAAATAAAATCTTTTTTGCCACAGAGGATGTAACACAGTAAAAAGGTTATATCCTTCATCATTTCAGTTTGGCGATACCTTTTTGGGCAATGTCTTTGCGGTAGTGCATACCATCAAAGTGGATTTTTTGGATAGCGTTGTAAACACGCTGGACAGCGGAAATAAGGTCTTTATCCCAACCCGTAACATTGAGAACACGTCCACCGTTGGTGTATAGTTTGCCGTCTTGTTCTGCTGTGCCTGCGTGAAATACCACTATATTGGGGTCTTTTTCTGCTTCCGAGATACCCGTAATTTCTTTGCCCTTTTCGTAAGTACCGGGATAGCCCTGACTTGTTAGAGCGACAGTAACGCAGGCATAGGGGGAATATTCAATAGAGTATTTATTTAGTGTTTCTTCTACAACAGCCCAGAAGAGAGGGACTATATCGGATTCCATGCGGGGTAGTATTGCTTGAGTTTCTGGGTCACCAAATCGGACATTGAACTCAATTACATAGGGATTTTGTTTGGGGTCTATCATTAAACCAGCATATAGAATACCTTTAAATGGAGTTTTCTCATCTGCCATCGTTTTTATCGTGGGTTTTAATATTTTTTTTAGGATTTTGTTTTCAACTTCTGCCGTAACCACAGGTGCAGGGGAATAGGCTCCCATTCCACCTGTATTGGGACCTTTATCATCATCAAATACGGGTTTGTGGTCCTGGCTGCTTGCAAGAGGAAGCACATGTTTCCCATCGGAGAAGGCAAGGATACTGGCTTCTTCCCCAGATAAAAATTGTTCAATAACTATTTTTTCGCCTGCAGACCCAAAAACTTTTTTGCTCATAGATTGTTCAATGGCTTGAAAAGCGGTATCTTCATCGTGAGCAACAGTGACACCTTTTCCCGCAGCAAGACCATCGGCTTTTATCACAACCGGTACGCCATGGGCACGAATATATTCTTTGGCGGAGTCTTCATCTGTAAAGATTGCATATTCCGCAGTTGGTATATTGGCTTTTCGCATTAATTCTTTTGCAAAAGATTTACTGGCTTCTAATTGAGCGGATTTTGCAGAGGGACCGAATACAGGGATATTTTCTGCTTCTAAGTAATCTGCAATCCCTAAAGCAAGGGGTTCTTCGGGACCGACAACGACCAGATGGATTTTCTCTTGTTTGATATATTCTTTAATGGCTTTAAAGTCTTTTATGTTAATAGAGGCACAGGTGGCTTTTTCTAATTTTTTAATACCGGGATTGCCGGGAATAGCATATACATGTTCGACTTCCGGGCTTTGATGAATCTTCCAGCATAAAGCATGTTCTCTACCACCACTACCTAACACTAATATCCGCATAGGAATTACTCCTTATTACAAATGCCTGTTTGTTGTTATATTGAAAATTAACTCTCCTTTTCCCGTTTAGGTATTTCTTCCGAAGGGGGTGTGGCTTTGCGGTCGAGAAATTCCGCAATTGCACGGTCATAGCGGGAAGTGCAAAAAAATGCCTCCTGAGCAAGACGATAACGCGTTACGAATGAAACACAACCATCATGAGCCCGCATTTCATGCATAACGAGTGGATAGTATATTCTGTCCACAACGACGGTTACATAGCGGAAATTCTTTGCCGCAGAACGAATCATGGTTATACCGCCGATATCAATCTGATCAAACAATTCATCTACAGAACCTGCGGATTGCTCGATAATTCGTGGTATGGGCTTGGGATTTACCACGACAAGGTCTATTTCTGGAAAATGGTATTGTTGCATTTGTTCAAGGTGAAGTTTATTGTCACGCAGGGCAAGCAATCCAGCGTGTATTTTCGGGTGTAATGTTTTAAGTCTTCCACCTAAAATTTCGGGAATACCTGTATACTCGCCAATATATATAGAGGGAATACCATTTGCCTGTAATAACTCATTTGTTCCTACCGTTGCGATTATTTCTACATGATATTCATGCAAAAATTTAGCAAATTCAATTAGGTCGCTTTTGTCATAACAACTAATAACGGCTCTTTTTATTTTTTGCATGGGTTTCTCCTGAGACACTTGTTTTATTTTTATATGTTGTAATCTCATTCATTGCAAAAGCCCAAAACTATATATAATATAAATTTGTAAGATACATTTTAACACAATCACAAATTATATATTCATTTTGCTGTTATAAAAGTGAATTTTTATTGCTATCAAAGGTAATGAATATTTCACCATTTAATAGTTTCATAATTTCCTGAATATCGAGCCAGGCTTTCTTTTTATCTGCGGGGTTTCTGAGTAGATATGCAGGATGGTATGTAACCCGCAGGGGAATTCCATGATAGTTGTGCCATTTTCCCCTTAATTCGTTTAGGGGGGCAACGGTTTTAAGCAGTGTCTGGGCGGCAATTCGTCCTAAGGCGCAAACGACTTTTGGACGGATTAATTCTAATTGGCGAATTAGATAGGGTTCGCAATTCATGACTTCCATAGGATTAGGGTCGCGATTGTTGGGAGGACGACATTTTAAGACATTACAAATATAAACATCCTCTCGACGCATTTTCATACCTTTGACGATAATATCGGTTAATAACTGTCCTGCTCTCCCAACGAAGGGTAATCCCTGTCGGTCTTCTTCGGCTCCGGGTGCTTCACCTACGAAAACTAATTCTGCATGGGGATTGCCTGTTCCGAAAACGGTATTTGTTCTATCTTCATGAATAGGGCACTTTTTGCATTTAGATACCTCTTGATTGATTAAATCAAGTTGTTTTTGTATATCGGAGATAAGCGGGTTTTGTTCTATTTTTTCGTATGTAATGTCCTGTTTTTCTGTATCATCTTCGATATCCATTAAAGAAATCTCGTCTTTCTTATCATTTTCGTTAGTACTTGTTATTTGTAATAGATGTTTCGCATAAGATCGTGTATCAAAAGCATTCCATCGTTCTAAAAACTCGGGAGAAACGGTTATTGTGTTTTTGAATTTTGCCTCATGCTGTAAAAAACTTAATAATTCATCCAATATTTCGTTTATCTCTTTTTGAATGTTCATTAAAAAATCTCGCTCTGCTTTTTGTATATAATATATGTAAAGTTACTTTGGGCGATAACTATTTTAATAAACCTGAACCTGAATTTTGAAATCAATGAACCCTGAAGAGGCAATCATACATCAACTTGTTAGAAAACATTTAACATTGGCTACGGCGGAATCGTGTACAGGTGGGCTTATTTCTCACCGTTTAACGAATGTTTCCGGGTCTTCTACAGTATTTGTTGGAGGTATTGTAGCCTATAGTAATGAGGTTAAGAAATCCTTATTGGGGGTTTTGGAATCTTCATTAGTAGAGTATGGAGCGGTGAGTAATTCGGTTGCCATCGAAATGGCTAAGGGTGTTTGCAATAGATTAAATAGCGATATTGGAGTGGGTGTAACAGGTATTGCAGGACCTACGGGCGGAACAGCGGAAAAGCCCGTAGGGCTGGTATATATTTCTGTTGTCTGTCTACCCTATAACATACATGTAGTTAAAGAATGTCGGTTTCATGGGACTCGTTCCGAAATAAAACAGCAAACTTCGGATACTGCTTTGAATTTATTACTTGAAATCATAAATAGCATAAATGGAAGGGAAGATACTCATGAATAATGAATTTGTTCATTTACATACACATTCCGAATATAGTTTGTTAGATGGAATGTCAAAGATTGAAGATTTAATCCGCCTTTGCTATGAATACCGTATGCCTGCATTAGCACTGACAGAGCATGGCAATATGTTTAGCACAGTTCCCTTTTATAAGACTTTAAAGAAATGGAAACCCGAAAGTGATTTTCAACTTAAACAAATTATTGGTGCGGAATTGTATGTAGCCCCTAAAAGCAGAACGGATAAAAAAGCAAAAGAATTTGATCGCAGTTATTATCATCTTCTTTTGCTTTGTGAAAATGAAGTTGGCTACAGAAACCTCTGTCAATTAATTTCCGCAGGTTATACAGACGGCTTTTATATCAAACCTCGCGTTGATATGGAATTGTTGTCCCAACATCATGAAGGATTAATAGTAAGCAGTGCTTGTATTAGCAGTAAAATTGCAAAAGCCATTTATTATGATAACAACAATATGGCGATAGACACATTGAACCAACTCATAGATATATTTGGGAAAGACCATGTATTTTTAGAAATTATGTATCATTCTCTGCCGGATGAGGATAAGATCAACAGCGGAATTATCGAATTATCTAAAAAATATTCCATTCCATTGATTGCAACTCAGGATTCACACTATACGACCCCGGAAGATTCGGAAGCCCATGAAGTATTGTTGTGCATTCAATCGCAAACTACGCTGATGGATGAAAAACGATGGCGGTTTGGCAGTAATGAATTTTACTTCCGTAGCCCGCAAGAGATGTATGAGATATTTAAGGATTATCCAGAGGCATGTCAGAATACACTTCGAGTTGCAGAGATGTGTCAGGGCGATATTATTAAAAAACATGATTTAATTCCTAAATATATACCCGAGGATAATTCAGATGCCTATACCTTTTTAAGAAGATTGGTTGAGGAAGGTTTTAAGAAGAGATTTGGTAATAAAATTCCGTCGGGTTATAAAGAGCGTGCCGAATACGAATTATCTACCATTGAGAATCTAAAATTTGTGGATTACTTCCTCGTGGTATGGGATATTGTTCACTTTGCCAAAACACATGGAATTCCTGTAGGTCCGGGTAGAGGTTCTGCGGCAGGAAGTCTTGTGGCTTATCTTCTGGAAATTACGGACATAGACCCTATTCGTTATCAACTTCTGTTTGAACGATTTTTAAATCCGCAACGCGTGAGTATGCCTGATATTGATATTGACTTCGCGGATGACCGACGGATGGAGGTTGTTCAGTATGCTATTCAGAAGTATGGTCAGGACAATGTCTCCCTTATTGCGACATTTCAACGCTCATTGGCAAGGAATGTCGTCCGTGATGTAGGGCGTGTGTTAGGTATCAGTTATGGAGAAGTTGACCAAATTGCGAAAATGATACCCATGGGGAAACACACCTTAAATGAAGCAATTGAAATGGAACCTGAACTCAAAAAGCGAATAGAAACGGAACCCAATTTACAGCGATTGTGGAAACTTGCCCTTAAATTGGAAGGAACTGTCCGTAATTCAGGGACACATGCGGCAGGGGTTGTTATCTGCGACAAACCGATTGTTAATTATATTGCTACTTATAAAGAAAAAAATTCGGAGTTTATCTCAACACAAGCAGAAAAAGAGTGTGTAGAGGAATTAGGTCTATTGAAAATGGACTTCTTAGGATTAAAAACGCTGAGTGTCATTCATAACACATTAAAATTGATAAAAAAACACAAAGGCATTGATTTAGATATTAATAAAATTTCTTTAGATGATAAGAAAACATTTAAGATGCTTCAAGATGGAAGTACATTGGGCGTGTTCCAATTAGAAAGTGAAGGGATGCGAAATCTTGCAATTCGATTAAAGGTGCAATCCTTAGATGAAATTGGTGCTCTGGTAGCACTATTTCGTCCCGGGCCCATGAAGTATATTGGCACATTTATTGAAAATAAATTTAATCCGGAAAAAATACAATACTGGCATCCGATGTTGGAACCCGTGGTGAAAGAAACATACGGAATACCTATATATCAGGAGCAAGTCATGCAAATAGCCCAGCGATGTGCGGGGTTCTCATTACCCGAATCGGACATGTTGCGTCAGGGTATGGCAAAAAAGAAAATGGACATTGTAGAAGCGAGAAGATTGCCATTTATTGAAGGATGTATAAAAAATGGGATTGACAAACAAACCGCGGAACAAATCTTTGCCAATATTGAGGATTTTGCCAATTACGGCTTTAATAAATCTCATAGTGTTGCATACGCACTTTTGGCTTATCAAACAGCCTATTTAAAAGCGAATTATCCCGAAGAATATATGTGTGCCTTGTTAACCAAAGAAGTGGATAATCTTGAAAAAATCTCTCTGTATATCAATGAATGTAATCGGATGGGCATTTCTGTATTGCCGCCGGATGTAAATAAAAGTGATGTAGTCTTTTCAATAGAGGGCAAAACTATCCGCTTTGGATTGGGTGTTATAAAAAATGTAGGTATGGGTGTTTGCGAATTAATTGTAAACGAACGAGAAGCAAATGGTAGTTATAAAGATATTTTTGATTTCTGTTGCCGACTTAATCCGCGGCAAATTAATAAACGAGTGCTTGAAAATTTGATTAAGGCAGGGGCTATGGATTCATTTGGGGTAACCCGACAAAGTCTTTTTGAATCTATAAATGCAGCTATGACAGAAGGACAACGCGCCAGTAAAGAACGGTCCACAGGACAAATAAGTCTTTTTGGGGATGTTCCGATTGCCACTCTCAACACCAATATTCGTAATGAAATTATTCAGAAGGAAGAATGGCCACTATTACAGAAACTTTCTTACGAAAAAGAGGTGATAGGGATATATATATCGGGACATCCATTAGAGCAATATAAAGATATATTTAAATTATGGACTACACCGAAAGATGTTGTTGAAAAGAAAAGGGAAGGAGAAGAAGTAATTTTTGGAGGAATTATTTCCGATGTTAAATATCATATTGCTAAAAAAGGGAAAATGGCTTTTATCAAATTGGACAATACCGAACAGCAATACGAAATAACCTGTTTTTCGGACACATACGAAAAGTCAAAAGATTTGATATATCCGGAGAATATAGTCCTTATTCAGGCACGGGTCAATTTCAGAAATTCTCAACGCGGTTATATTGCTCGTATTATCATTCCACCCGAAGAATGTATGGCTTTGGCAAGTGCTTTCCATATACGGGTGGATTCAACAATCACGGAAAATGATTACGAAAAAATGATGGATATATTTTCTTATAATACGGGAGATTGTGAGGTCTTTTTTCATTATCAGGATATTCTTAAACAAAGGGAAATTATTATTCAGGCGTATCCGGATATAAAAGTATCTGCTACTCCACGAATCGTTGCGGAAACAGAAAAAATTGTAGGTAAAAATAACACATGGTTTAGTGCTGGTAATTTATTGCACGCTTCTTATAATGGAAAAAGGATAGAATAATGTAGGGGCGAAAGATTTTTTGCCCATACAGAAATAAATTCATAATTATCGAACAAAAAAGAATAAGGTATTGGGGTCCTTTCTTATTATAAGATACTAAACTTCAATTGTTTCGCGGAATTTAAGAATGGATAGGTTTTTAACGCCTTTTTCTTCAAGTGCTGAGTAAAGGGCTTGCATGGCTTTCGATTCGCCGTGCACCAGAAAAACTTTCGTATCGGTATTTGCATATCTTGAACCAAAGTCAATTAGTTCAGATCTGCCGGCGTGTGCACTAAATTCGTTCATAATTCGAACGCGTGCTTTTAATTCCAACATAATACCTAAAATTTTAACCTGCTTTTGTTTTTCAACGATTTTGCGTCCCAATGTGTATTCCGCCTGGAAACCAATAATAAGGATGGTATTGCGTGGGTCTGAGATATTATTTCGGAGATGATGTAAAATTCGACCATATTCACACATTCCAGACGCAGAAACAATGATAGCAGGACCTTTCAAACTGTTTAACTCCATAGATTCGGTCTGAGAACGAATGTAGCGGATTCGTTTTAAGTCAAATGGATTGCCCGCTTCGCGTAATTGCTTTTTAAAGTCTTCGTCAAAGGATTCCATGTGTAGGCGAAATACTTCTGTAATGTCCACAGTAAGAGGACTATCCACAAAAACAGGAATATCCGGGATTCGGTTTTGTATCTCCAATCGGTGAAGAGAATAAATAAATTCTTGTGTTCGTTCTAAAGCGAAACTGGGAACAATAACTTTGCCTTCCTGAGCAACGGCTTCTTTTATTATCTCTTCCAATTTCGCATCCATTTGTTCTACATTCCCATGGTCACGGTCACCATAGGTAGATTCCATTATCAGTGCATCACAAGGGGAAGGTTCCCATGGGTCTTGGAGTATGGGCATGTTTTTCCGACCAATATCACCCGAAAAGATAAATCGTTTCCATTTCCCTGCTTCTCGATATTCTAATTCGACCATTGCGGAACCTAACACATGTCCTGCATCGTGAAATGTCAGGAATACATCATTGCCAACCTGTATACGCATTTCGTAAGGAACCGATATAAAATGTTTCATAATTTCATGGACATCATCCGAAGTATAAAGTGGTGGGATAAAGGTCAAATGTTTTTTAGATAGCCATTGGGCATCTTTCTGCTGAATATGGGCACTATCCATTAACATAATTGAACATAAATCCCGTGTAGCCGGTGTTGCGTAGATGGGTCCTCTGTATCCTTTTTTACCAAATAACGGTAATAGTCCGCTATGGTCTATGTGTGCATGGCTGAGTATAATGCAATTAATTTTTTGGATGTCGAGAGAATTCTGACGGTTTTTCTGGTCAGCTTCAGCACGCCTTCCTTGAAAGAGGCCACAATCCAGTAAAATTTTATTGCCATTTATCTCTAAAAGATGCTTACTCCCTGTAACTTCTTGTGCGGCTCCGTAGGATGTAATTTTCATGATGCGGACTCCCTGTTTCTTATAACGGGTGGATGTGTTTTGAACCATTCTACACAACGCTCAACAAGCCGCTTGGGGTCACGGTCAAAAACGATATTTGAACCTGTTTTTTTCTCGATTACAGGAAGGATGTCGTCAACATGGTCAGCAATACCCCCTGTGCCCATAAGCACACCGATCGGTCTTCCTTCGTCGTAGGCAATGGCAAATTCGCCCAATGTTCCAGAACGACCCCCGACTATAATAATAATATCGCAACTGCGAACACCTATTACTTCTCGACCCATAAGACCTGAACCGGTATATATCATAATATCAATGTGGTCTAAAGGACTCCCATAGACATGAACATGTTCATATTCGCTTAATGCGGGAGAAACTCCTACTGTTAAACCACCTTTGGATTTACAACCTTTAACGGCTTCATGAGGCAACCCTGGACAGCCCCCTGTTAATATTACACAATCTAACTCCGCAATAGTCTCACCTAAAATTCTGCATTTTTGTGCTACCTCCGGAGAGATTTCGCCTCCCGCAGAACCCATGACACCTATTTTGATTTTTGGTTTATCCATTTGTTTTTACTCCTTTCTGCTGTTTTACTTCTTTTAATAATTCATTGGCATGTTTTAAACTAATTTCGGAAACAGAGCCATCAAGCATACGAGCGATTTCTTTAATTCTCTCTTCTCCTTTTAAAGGTCTAACGCGGGTTACAGTTCGGTTGTCCACATTTTCTTTCAATATCTGGAAATGAGATGCCCCAAAAACGGCAATCTGAGGAATATGGGTTATTACTATAACTTGATGATGACGGGCTAATTCTGCCAACTTTTCGGCTACTTTTCGTGCGACCATACCTCCCACACCGGCATCAATCTCATCAAATATCAAAGTAGGAATCTGGTCGGCACGAGCCAATTCCTTTTTCAAAGCAAGCATAATTCGGGACATTTCACCACCAGAGGCAATCTGTCTTAAAGGTTTTTTGACTTCACCGACATTAGGGGTTAGTAGAAACTCAACTTTATCAATACCACTGGAATACAAAGGACACCTTTCTATTGCAACATGAAAGGTTGCATCTTTCATTGCTAAATCCTTAATTGACTGGGTAACCTGTAAAGAAAGGATTTCTCCTGCTTTTCGTCTCTGTTCTGATAATTGTTCAGCAGATTGCATAATTTCTTTGTATAGTTTATCTCTTTGTTTCCTTAATTCATCTAATTGTTGTTCGCTGTTCATAACTTTATCCAGAACAGAACGGGCTTTTTGTGCGTATTCTATTACTTCTTCAATTGTGTTTCCATACTTATGTTTTAATCGGTTTATCTGGTTAAGTCTCTGGTTTAATCGTTCGATTTCTTCTTCGCTGATTTCTACAAGGCTACAGCATCGTTCGCATTCTCGGGATAGTTCTTGCAGTTCACATTGAATCTCTTCGAGGCGATTAAAAAACGGCTCGAAGGTGGCATCATGTTTTTGCAGTTCACTGACCATAGATTGGATACGGTGAAGAAAAACAATTACACTAAATTCAGAACCGGAGAGTAATTCGGAGATTTCTTTTGCATTCTTCCGTATATTTTCAAGATTCATAGCGTAGGACAGTTGATTTCGTAGGGTTTCATCTTCTCCGATAGATGGGGATACCTGTTCGATTTCATTTAGTTCATGTTTTAACAAATCCAATTCGCGGTTTTGTCGTTGAGCCATTTCTTCAAGGGATGCTATTTCTTCATCTATCTTTTTTATAGCGAGGAACTTTTCACGAACATCTTCATAAAGGGCGTTGGCATTTGCAAAGGTATCCAATAATTCTAACTGGCATGAGGGTTTTAATACAGATTGATGTTCATGTTGTCCATGAAAATCTACAAGTTGATTTCCTAAATTTAAAAGGACACTGACAGGAACAGGTCTCCCGGAAACCCATGCTTTACTTCTCCCATCGGAAGATATAAGACGGGAAAGAATAATTTTATTATCATCTAATTCAATTTCATATTCTTTCAATATCTGTAGTATGGATTGGGATACATCCGGAATATGAAAAACAGCATCTACTCGGGTTTTTTCTGCACCTGTTCGTATAAATTCTGTGGATGCCCTCTCCCCCAACGCCATTTGTAAGGATTCAACAATTATAGACTTGCCCGCACCGGTTTCACCCGAAAGAATATTCAGTCCCGATGAAAAATTGATTTCAAGTTCATCAATTAATGCAAAATCTTTGATATACAAGGTTTCTAACATAAATCTTTCACATCCTATGATTCTGTCCTTTTCGTCAATGTCAGATATGCCAGATACTCCTGATTTCCAGCAGGTCCTTTAATGGGAGAAGGAACTACACCCTGAATTTCAAAGCCGAGTTTTTCTGCTTCGTTTAATACTTCATCAATTGTTTTTTTAATAATCATACTATCTTTAACAACACCACCTTTTTCAACATGTTCGCGTCCTGCTTCAAACTGAGGTTTGATTAATATTACCCCCCGAGACTGATTATCTACAAGTTCTATTATTTTGGGTAAAATCAATTTTAAGGAAATAAAGGAACAATCCACAGTAAAAAAGTTGGGTTTTTCAGATAATTGAGTAGGGTCTAAGTATCGAATATTACATCGCTCCATCACAACGACACGAGGATTATTTCTTATAGACCATGCTAATTGTCCATATCCCACATCAATAGCATAGACTTTTTTTGCACCGTATTGTAATAAGCAATCTGTAAAACCTCCTGTAGAAGAGCCTATATCTATGGCGATTACAGATTGGACATCTATCCCGAAATGATTTAATGCATGCTCTAATTTTATTCCTCCTCGACTAACGAAACGGTTATCCTGTATCACTTTTAATTCAATATTTTCGGGAAGTTTCGTTCCGGGTTTGTCAAGACATATACCATTTTTATCAAATACCTTTCCCGAGCGAATAAGGGATTGAGCCTGGGTTCGTGTTAGGTTCATCCGTTTTTGCAAAAGTACATCCAATCGTTCGCGCATTTTTTATAAATTTAGAGTTAACTATTTGATTTTATTAAGAAAATTTAAGGTATTATTATCTTATAAAAAATATATGGATAAAGGAAAATGTTATGTTTCGGAATGTCATGTTGTTGCTTATATGTGTAATTTTATCTTCTAATATTTTTGCGGAAGGTGTTTTAACTATTTCTGATGTTGAAACAGCCACCCCCGGAGTGTTTCGACTACCTTTGAATTGGGAAGATAACAATTCTAATATAAGTACATTGATAATACGATGGAATTCTACTATATCTAATATTTTTCCTCTGGAAGTAGAACCTTCGTCAAATATCGGTTCAGAGAAAAAACTAATGTATTCTGTTACCGGCTCCCAAATAAACATCATCATTTATGGAGGCACGCAAACTATCCCTAATGGCTTGTTAGGTAATCTGGTTGCACAAAGCACAACCCGATTAGCCGATAATTCAGAAATCCAGATAACAGGAGTAACTGCAGAAGGAGCAGACAATAAAGCGTTAACCCAAAATGTATCGGTTAATGCAGGGAAAATAATTGTAAAAAATAATGATGATTTTCACAGTGCAGATATTAACAAAGATTGGAGCATTAGTCTTTCTGAGGTACTTCGTGTAGTTCAATTGTTTAATGCTCGCGAATATCATTGTGAGGCAGGAACAGAAGATGGATATGCCCCTTTTGAAGGGAATAAAAATTGTGCTCCTCATAAATCGGATTATGACCCACAGGATTGGAAAATTAGATTAAATGAATTACTCCGCATTATCCAATTTTTTAATTTTCCTGGTGGCAGTTATCATCCGGATCCCAATGGAGAAGATAAATACAGCCCCGGTCCTTTCTCAAAAAGATAACATTATTTATTGTTTTTTGCTGATAGTAACAGAAGTGTTTGCATTTGTAAGCCATTGTTTATAGATTACTTCAATACAATACCTCGCCAAATAATAATATCCTTCGCTACTTAGATGAACATTATCCATCATGGCTTTTGCGTCATTACAATAATCGGGATTTCCACCGGGGAAAGGTTTATAGTCGGGATATTGTCCCGGAAGAGGAACGGTATGAGGTGGAATATCATTTGCCACTCCGAAATGGTATTGCATTAACCCGTAGGTTTGAATGTGTCTGCATCTATCTATATTTTTACACATTTCCATTCGTCTGCGGGACAATTCGGCTCCTGCCATGTTGAGTTCCTGACAACGGGCTTTACCTCTACTTTTATTGATAAAATCATATTCAATAAGTGCTACATGGAGGTTGGGTTTCATATCTAATAATGCTCGAATAATCGTTTCTGTATCACGGACAACCTGTTGGAATAATGCTTCTTTGGCTTCGGGGGGCATATCAATCCGCCAGTTATTCAGGAAATCGTTACCCCCGACGCTTAAATGAATAATATCAATTGTGGGGTAATTATCCAATTCTTTTCGGACCTGCTCTAACCACTTCGGATTAACCCATTGAGAAGCCTCACTACCCGGAACTGTTGTAAAAATACCAATTTCCTCATATTCACCCAATCCCATATCTTCCAGAGCATCCCGCAGGGAACGATTTAAATACATGAACCATGCCCAACTGTCACCTACCATTAAAATCCTTGGGGTCTTTGCAGATGCGGATAAGGGAAGAACAAAACTACATAAAAGAAGAATGACAAGAATAGAAACAAAATGTTTTTTTCTTAACATAAGAATCTACCTCTACGCTTAACTTAAAATTAGTTTTTAACCTGCTTATCAGACTTTTACTTGTTTTAATTGGTTTTATTTTTTTAAATATTTAAAGAGAATTATATCAATGAGTTAGACAATTACCAAATGTAAGAAGATTAACTGTTTGATAACTAACAAAATGATTCGGGCAGGAATAATTAGAGGAAAACTTCTTTTTTATCTGTCAGGTCCTTTCCTACAATGTTAATTCCAGGACGAGTAAAGGCTCTTAACAGGTTTTTCATGGCAATGCCTAAAAGTTCTTCTCCGGAGGGGACACTTTTATCTTTACAACTGACAATCCCAAATTTTGACTGTAAAGAAACGGTTTTTTCTTCTTCTAAAAAGTTTTTTTCAACTTCTCTTGCTATTTTCTGTGCGTACTTTATTGCTCTTTCAAGATTTTGGTTAGGAAGGACAATGACAAATTTTGACGCTTCGAACCTTGTTAAAATATCACAACTACGGGAATTTTGTTTTAATGCCAATGCTACATCCTGTAAAAAAGATTCACTTTCTACCAGTTCTGTTCGTTCTGTGGTTTCTTCTTCATTAATATCGTAATCGGCAAAATCTAAAACGATACAACTTAGAGGCGATTTGTGTCGGTCTGTTCGAACAATTTCTTCTTCTAACCGTTCCATCAAGTAGCGGTAATTTCTCAGTCCTGTTAGAGGGTCTGTATAAATAGGGTCATCCCAGAATTCAACCGGGCTATCAATATAGGCGGATGTATGCAGGGTCCGTAAAGCCATTTCAACAGCGACAAGGACCATTGGCAGATTGTAAGGTTTCGCAATATAATCAACAGCACCTAACTCATGACCCAAAGCGACATCCTGAGACGATCCTCTGGCAGTTACAAAAATAACAGGAATATCATGGGTATCGGGGTCTGCTTTTAATCTTCTGCATACCTCCATACCGTCAATGTCGGGAAGTCCTATATCCAATAATAACAAATCCACGCTCCCGCTCTTACATAAATCGAGTGCCTCCATTCCACAGAAGGCAGGGATTGCTTCATAGTTGTGTAATTTCAGACTTTCGCATAATATTAGGACTTCATCCCTGTTATCGTCTGCGACACATACTCTAATATTCTTCATTTACACCTCGTTTAAGCCAAATTTCTTACCTCCATCATTCCTTCACATATTAGTTTACCAGAAAATTTTAAATTTTGCCAAATTTTTTAATTTTAATTGTGAGCTCTCACTAAATTGTTGATTTCACATATAAATCAGTGGTATATTGGGAATTTCTGAAGTGCGAGATAATTCCTTATGCGTGAAGGTCCTTTTGGAAAACCTGCAAAAAAAGATTTGCCTCTCATCAATATAACATCGCTGATTGATGTAATGTTTTTATTGCTCATTTTTCTCGTTATCACAACAACATTTAATCCCCATTTAGGACTTTCTTTACAACTGCCGGAAAGTAAAACAAATGAAGAAATAAAAAACACAAATATATACAGAGTGATCATAGACGCCAAAGGAAACATTTTTCTTTCTGAAAAAGAGGGGGGCGACTCCATACCCGTAACAATAGAAGAATTAGAAAAGAGGCTTAAAGAAATAAAAACAAAAAATCCTTCTGCCGCATTAATTTTAGAATCTGATGCGGAGGTCCCTTTCCGTATCACAGTTAAGGTGTTTGACATCACCCTACAATTAGGTTATTCCGGTCTTACTATTGCAACTGTTCCTGAAAAGGATAAAATATCAGAAATAGGGAACAATAATTAGGGAGATAAATAATGATATTACATGGGTTCTAAACGGGATATTGTTGATTTTTTATCCTCTTTTTCTTGGTCTTTGGTATCCAATTGTTCTTTTTCAGTAGGACTACTATCTATAGCATCTTCTCTGATTTTTTCTAAAGATAATTTTTCCTTTTTAATTTCTTTTTCTTCTTCTGTATCCTCGTTGTTCAGTGGGACATCTTCCATTGATACTAATAATGACGACCTCTCTTTTTTTGTATCCAATTTTATTCGTTTTTTTCTTTCTAAAATTGACCGTGAATGCATGGATTCGGGATATTGATTCAAAAAATAGTCCATCATCTCTGTTGCAGATGGAATATCTCCAATGTCATGAGCAATATCACAATAGCGGGCTATAATTAGATAAGTGTCCTCTTCTTTTTTAAGGTATTGTAATGATTTTTTCAGCCAGTGTAGTGCTTCCTCTGGTTGCTTCATTTTTGTATAGGCATTTGCAATTCGTAGATGAACAGAGGGATGGTGCGGATAAATCCGAGCCAGAACGAAATATTCGTTTAAAGCACCTTCCCAATCGTTTTGCCGTTCTAATATTTCAGCAGGTCCGAAACGAGGAACATCAGGTGCAGATTCTTCCCCGGGATGGATAATGTTTAAAAATATAAGTGTAATTAGAGATACAAAACTCTGGGAGTAAAGTGCAGATGCAGCAATGAATAGACCCAATGCAGAAAGAATATAAAGGAGAGGGTAATTTCGAAGCCAGTCTCTGAATTGAAGTAGTTCAATCCCAAGTATTACAAACATAATGATAAGGGATAATAGGTCCAACCAGAAGGGATAATCGTAGTTTTTTATCCATTTTTGATATAACAGGAATACACCCCAAAAAAACAGGAAACCTAACAAAAGGATACTAACAATATCCGATGGTTCCCATTGTAGATTGAAAATAAATTCCTGTTCTGTCATTTAATTTTATCTTTGTGTTGTTTACATCGTTTTATGAACATCATATTTTAAAACAACTCATCATATTCGATATTATATTCTAAAATTCACTCAATAGTTGTAATCGGGCATTACAAATTTTTATCTATCAGAATGGTAAAGGGATAAAGTATGAAGTTTGCAGTAATTGGTGGTGGTAGTTCATATACTCCGGAATTAGTTGATGGAATATTTGCAAGAGAAGGTAAATTTCTATTTGATGAAATCTGGTTAATGGATCAAAACGAGCAGAGATTGGAAATAAACCATGCCTTCTCGGAAAGATTGGCACAGCGTTATGGCTCGTCGTGTAAGATATATAAAACGAAAAATATTGAAGAAGCGGTAAAAAATGCACGCTATGTGTTAACGCAAATACGGGTTGGTCAGATGCAGGCTCGTATAAACGATGAAAAATTGGGGCTTAAATATGGAATTATAGGACAGGAGACAACAGGAATTGGTGGCTTTGCCTGTGCTTTACGGACTATTCCTGTCATTCTGGATATTGCCCATAAAATGGAACAGTTGTGTCCGAATGCGTTTCTTATTAATTTTACAAATCCAGCAGGGATTAATACAGAAGCCGTAATCAAATACAGTAAAATTCGAACAATTGGTCTATGCAATGTCCCCATAGGGATGATAATGGAAATCGTAAAACATATAGGGGGTAATCCTGAAGAAATTGAGTTGGATTATGTTGGATTAAACCATTTATCCTGGGTTCGCAAATTTAAAAAACAGGGAGTTGACATTACCCAAGAAGTATTACAAAAATTCTGGGAACATGCAGAAGAAGAATGGGAAGACGAAACAACCCGTAATAACATGTTGGAAGCAATGAAAAGTTTGAATATGTTTTGCAATTATTACCTTCAATACTACTATTCGACGGAATCTGTGCTAAATTATTTGAAGAAAAAAGAGAAAACAAGAGGGGAAGAAGTGTTAGAAATCGAGCAAAAATTGTTTGAGAAATATTCCAATCCTGAGTTGAAAGAAAAACCAGAAGAATTGAGTAAGAGAGGTGGTGCTCACTATTCAACCGCGGCACTCATGGTAATTGACGCTATAGAAAACGATAAAAAATCACGGCAAATCGTATGTTGTAAGAATAATGGTGCTATTCCTACTTTTGATGATGATGTATCTGTCGAAATTTCCGCTATTATAGACAAAGACGGGGCACATGCTATTCCTCAACCGCCACCAGAACATTCTATCCGTGGTTTGATGCAACTTATAAAGGCTTATGAAACATTAACTGTCCATTCTGCGGTAAAGGGAGACCGCGAACTTGCTTTTCAAGCATTATTGAGTCATCCACTGATGCCCGATGCGAAAAAATGTAGAGAATTATTGGATGAACTCATGGAAATAAATAAACCCTATTTAAAAAAATTTTTTAATAAATAAAAAATTAAAACGAAAGGGATAATTATGACAGCACTATCAGGAACAAACTTAAATGGAAAAGAACCAACTCGTAGAGGGAAAGTAAGGGATATTTATGATTTAGGAGACAAACTTTTCCTCGTAGCCACAGACCGTATTTCTGCCTTTGACTGGGTAAATCCTACACCCATACCTGACAAAGGGAAAATTTTAACACAATTATCTCTGTTCTGGTTTGAAATGATGAAAGATGTTGTTTCTAATCATTTAATTTCAGCGAAATTGGAAGATTTTCCAGAAGAATTTCAAAAATACCCCGAGATGTTCAAAGACCGTTCTATGTATGTGCGAAAATGCAAAATGTTACCCGTTGAATTTATTGTTCGTGGGTACCTGGCAGGAAGTGGATTAAAAGAATATAAGGCAAAGGGAACTGTTTGCGGGATACCATTACCATCGGGACTTGTAGAAGCAAGCAAATTACCAGAACCTATATATACACCCAGCACAAAGGCAGAGGAAGGACATGATATTAATATATCACCAGAAGAGGCAGGCAAAATTATAGGTGAAGAACTTAACCAAAAAGCAGCGAATATCTCCATTGAAATATATAAAAGAGCGAATGAATATGCGATTACAAAAGGAATTATTTTATGTGATACAAAATTTGAGTTTGGGTTGCTGGATGGTGAATTGGTGCTGGCAGATGAGATATTGACACCGGATTCCTCACGCTTCTGGCCTGCAGACCAGTATGAACCCGGGAAAAGTCAACCCAGTTTTGATAAACAGTTTATTCGTGATTATTTAGAATCGGTAAACTGGGATAAGAATTCTCCTCCACCTCCATTGCCGCCGGATATAGTAGAAAAAACGCGAGAAAAGTATCTTGAAGCATTTACACGGTTAACAGGAAAAAATCTTCCATAAATTTGTGGAAGTTTTAATATAAAAAATCAACATTTGTTTAAGGAAGTGATATAAGGGATATGTTTGACTTTACATCAGATAAACTTCATGAAGAATGTGGTATTTTTGGCATCTATAATCATAAATCGGCTCCGAATTGGATATATTTAGGGCTCTATGCACTACAACATCGTGGACAGGAAGGAGCAGGGATTGTGTGTTCGGATGGAGCAACATTAACAGCCCATCGAGGTGTAGGACTGGTTAATGATGTGTTCCCTGCCCATAAACTTGCACGCGTTCAGGGACATATTGGTATTGGACATGTCCGCTATTCTACTTTTGGTTCGAGTAATTTACGAAATGTCCAACCTTTTTTAGTAAATTATGTAAATGGTTCCCTTGCAGTTTGTCATAATGGGAATCTGGTAAATGGTGCTCATTTACGGCATGAATTAGAACAAAAAGGTGCCATTTTTCAATCTTCTTCAGATACAGAGGTAATTATCCATTTAATCGCTCGTTCTGGTAAAAAGACCTTCGTTGAATCGGTGATTGATGCTCTGAAACAAGTAAAAGGTGCGTTTTGCATCCTTGTAATGAATCATAATGAATTAGTTGCCGCTCGCGATCCTTATGGTTTCCGTCCTTTATGGATAGGGAAAAAAGGGAGGTCTTATGTTTTTGCAAGTGAAACTTGTGCTCTGGATTTAGTAGGAGCCAAATGGATTCGTGAAGTAGAACCCGGGGAAGTAGTCCATATATCCGGCAACCAAATAACAAGTTCATTCCCATTCCGCAAAGTGATTCCCAAACAATGTATTTTTGAATATATATATGTTGCCCGCCCGGATAGCGTAATATTTGGTAAAAGTGTGGATCTGGTTCGGAAAGAGTTAGGTAGAGCCCTTGCAAGGATAGCACCGGTAGAAGCGGATTTTGTAATGGCTGTTCCGGATTCATCCAATCCAGCCGCATTAGGATACGCTCATGAATCGGGATTGCCATTTGATATGGGATTTATTCGCAATCATTATGTGGGTAGGACATTTATCGAACCTGATCAAAAAATGCGTGATTTCGGTGTTAAGATAAAACTAAACCCGTCAAAAGATACGGTAAAAGGGAAAAGAATTGTATTAGTAGATGATAGTATCGTGCGTGGGACTACTTCCCGTAAGATTATAAAAATGCTTCGACGGTGCAAGGTAAAGGAAATTCATTATCGTGTTGCATCTCCTCCCATTATTAATTCCTGTTACTATGGAATTGACACTCCCAATCGGGAACGATTAATTGCTTATAAGATGTCAAAACAAGATAATCAGGTAGATGTAGAAAAAATTCGGAAATACTTAGGTGTAGATTCGCTTGCTTATTTAACAATCCCTGCAATTCTTGAAGCGACTTTCAATGACAAACGACATTTTTGTACTGCCTGTTTCGATAATAACTATCCAACACCAACGCCTCTTGATTATAACATCCCACCTCGCAATCACAATGCTATCAAAGATTCCAGTCTTGATGACATTCGACACGGGAGATAGGGATTATTCTAATTTTAGACTTCAAATTTTACAGCGGAAATAAATACAGTGGTTAATTATTCACTTTCCATATCAGAATTAACATTGTTTTTTTGGGGTTTACCACGACGCTGTTGTTCAGGGGGCATTAACCCGCCCCTTTCTTCAGGAAATCTATTTTGTTTCCAATCGTAGGCTTTGCGAAGAAATTTGCGAACCTCGTTTTCAAAATCAGAAAAAAGTAGGTATAACTGGACTTTGGACTCTAAAGGTAAGTCTATAGATATATTGTCAATCCATTTCTGCTTTAACTCCGCCAATTCAATATCCATTTTTAGGAGACGGGAGAATTTTTCTTCTAATTCTTTAGGATTTGTTTGCGTTTTATCATGGATTTGTTTGCGCAATTCGTTTGCCAAATTGTTGCGTTGTTGAGTTTTCTCGAGCAATACTTCCTTCTGCTCGTTAAATCTCCGAACCAATATAACTGTTTGTTCATCATTTAGTTTTAGTTGTTTTGCCACTTTTGCCAGAAGCACTTGTTCCAATATCTCACGGGCGGGCAAATCTCCTTCAGGGGGAGGTCCCATTGGCTCGGGATAGATACCAGGTGCTGGTAGTGGCGGACGACTTCTATCATCAGGTAGTGGCGGCATACCTTGCTGAAAACCACCCGGACGAGGAGGGTTTTGTATATCAGGACGCATCGCATCAGGAGGTTGTGCTATCGCAATATTATTAAAATAAGATAAAAGCACAATCAAAAAAAGGATTGTTGTTATGCATTTTTTCATAAAATCATTCTCCAATATTTATATTTTTTCATGTTATAGTGATACATCAGAAATATTATACTCTTCTGTTTCTTCTGCAAGGGACAAAAGCAATTCTGATATAGTTATATCATGCAATTCTTCTTCAAAGGGTTCCGAGTTAATGTATTGTTCGCTAATGCTATTTAATATATTTTCTTCAATAGGGACTTTTTCCATTATAGCAAGGTCATCCATGGATTCGTTGTTATTACTGGCAATTGGACCTACTACAGAAACAGGTTGAGAGTTACCATTATCTAAAACGGTCTTACTATCATAATTGTAGTAAACAATCGTAATTCCAAAAATAATGAGAAGAATAACTGTAACAGAAGAGATAAGGAATGTGTAGTTCCATTGGATAGAGGGAAAAACTCTTTTTCTGTAAACCTTCCGAATGGAGTTTATTTTATAGTTTATTCGAGATGTTAATTCATCAGGGGCGGGTTGAATAGGTAGATTTTGGACATACTGGGAAATGCTCTGCCATTCGTTTAACTTTTTCATACATTCTGGACAGTGTTGTAGATGTTCCTGCTGTTTCTGATTAAGAACACGGAAACCGTCCAATAGTTCTGAAATTTGTTCATCTGTTAAGTGTGTCATTTTATTGTTATTCCTTTTTCAAGTATTATCTTTCGGAGTTGTGCTCTTGCTCTTGCCAAACGACTGCGAACTGTTCCCACACGGCAACCTAAAATTTTAGCAATACTCTCATAATCAAGCCCTTGTGTTTCTCTTAATATCAATATTTCTCGGTGTTCCGCTGATAATTCTAACATGCATTGTTGAACAATTAAGGTAAATTCTTGTTTTTCATCGGGAATCCACATTTCGGGTTTATGATTTATTTGTTCCTTATGGTTGGAATTTATTTTATTGAATAGTCGTGACAAAAAATTATTTTTCCTTTGTTCGTTACGAATCTGGTTCAAGGCGAGATTTCTCGCAATACCAAAGATAAATGTTTTAAATTGTGCCTTAGGTTCTATATGATTCAAACTCTTATATAAACGGATAAATGTTTCTTGCACAATGTCTTCGGCATTCTGGACATTTCTTGTTAAATAAAGGCTAAAGGTATAAATAGAGGATTTGTATCGTTCTACAAGGTTGTGGAACGCTTCATGATTTCCTTGTTTTGCTAACGCAACCAATTCCCAATCCTCTAAGGAACGCATTCTTTTTATCTACCTTTTATAAAATTAAACACCGTTACCTCAGACAAAGTTCCATTTTTTAAAGTATAGAAACTTGTCTTGCGTTTATTTTCGTTTTACGCGTGGACCTTGAGGGGTATCTTCAATAACCCAACCCTGTTCAAGTAATTGATTGCGAATTGTATCAGCCAGAGCAAAGTTTTTATCTCTCCGTGCCTGTTGTCGCTGCATGACCTTTTCCAATACTTCGGCAGGAACCTCCTCTTCCATATCGGGATTAAAAAGACCTGTTATTTGATTTAACTTGTTCAAGAGATTAATAGCGTTCTGAGCCCCCTTCTCCCCTACTTCCCCACCATCAATTTTTTTATTAACATCCCGTATAAAATCAAATACTGCCCCAAGTGCTGATGAAATATTTAAATCATCGTCTAATGAATCCACGAATAATTTTTCACATTGTGAACATTCTTCTATCAGTTCATCTCCACTCCCTTTAATTTCTTTGAGGCGCAAACGGAAATCGCGTATCCGCCGAATACTACTGGAAGCAGATTCTACTGTTTCAAAGGTAAAATTATTGGGTTGCCGATAATGCGTTGCAAGAAGGACCCAACGAATAGCCAGAGGTTCTAACCCTCTATCTAAGAGGTCTCTTAATGTGTAAAAGTTTCCCAATGACTTTGACATTTTTTTACCATCAACGACCAGATGAGCACAATGGAGCCAATATTTAACAAAGGGTTTTCCTGTGGAACATTCGGATTGGGCAATTTCGTTCTCATGATGGGGGAACATATTATCAATACCCCCACAATGAATATCAAAACTTTCCCCGAGATATTTCATACTCATAGCCGAACATTCGATATGCCAGCCGGGTCTACCTTTTCCAAGTTCAGTTTCCCAAAAGACATCGCCATCTTCTTCATCCCACGCCTTCCATAGGGCGAAATCACGGGCATCTTCCATCGTATATTCATCGGTATCTACCCTGCCACTGGCACCAACCTTCAATTCCTCAATATTCATGTGGCTTAATTTCCCGTATTCCGGGAAGGTATTCAAACGGAAATAAATACTTCCTTCATGTTCGTATGTATGTCCTTTTTCTTTTAATTTCTTTATAATCTCTACCATCTCAGGGATATGTTCTGTAGCACGGGGATAGACATCTGCCCTTTCAATTTGAAGAGTATCCAGGTCTTTGAAAAAGGCTTCTATATAAAAATCGGTAATTTCTTTAAGTGGTTTTCCTGTTTCACGACAGGTGCGTATCAATTTATCCTCTACATCTGTAATATTCATTACATGAAATACATCATAGCCACGAAACTTGAGATAGCGTTTCAGTAAATCCTCAAAAATATATGCACGGAAATTTCCAATATGGGCAAAATTGTAAACTGTGGGACCACATGTATAAAGTTTTACTTTTGGTGGTTCTAAGGGGATAAACGGTTCTAATTTTCGGGTCATGGTGTTAAAAAAACATACTGCCATTTCGGTATATCCTCTTGGACTTAAATTTTTTGATGTTAGGCTGGGATAACCCTCTGTCAAAGATTATATAAAAAGAGAGGTAAAAATAAAAAAGTGGGCGAGGCGGGAATCGAACCCGCATGGCCTTACGGCCAACGGATTTTAAGTCCGTCGTGTATTCCTATTCCACCACTCGCCCACGACGAAAGATATGGAGGCGGCACCCGGATTCGAACCGGGGAATGGAAGCTTTGCAGGCTTCTGCCTTACCACTTGGCCATGCCGCCGTGCCGCCACCGTTATCATGGTAGTTTAATTTTACACTGAAAAGGTGCAATAATTCAAATATAGAAAATGCTTTGATAGATTACACAATACAAAACATAAATAAATACAGATTGCTAACACAGATACAAGTTCCTTCTTTAACCCTTACAATATATGAAGATTGCTATGAGCAACTCAAATCTTTTAAAAATCCCTCGTAGATAAAAATAATTTATTGGGTGGGAATTACTTCCACATAAAATTTTCTGGTTCGAGGACCATCAAACTCGCAAAAGAAAACCGATTGCCATGTTCCTAATACTAATTTCCCGTTTTGAATGATTATTTGAACAGATGACCCCATTAGAGATGCTTTCACATGAGCAGGAGAGTTTCCTTCGGCATGTTTGTAATTTCCATTCCAGGGAATAAGCGTATCCAGTGTTTTTTCAATATCATATAAAACATCGGGGTCTGCATTTTCATTAATAGTAATTCCTGCTGTTGTATGCGGGACATAAACACAAACTATCCCATTTTTTCTACCTGTTTCCTGAATAAATTGTTCGATATATGAATCCAAAGGTATAAATTGAGTTCGCTTTGAGGTGGTAATTGTGAATACTTTCATTTTTTAGTACTCCAGTGATTGCAAATTTTTTAAACCTAAAAACATAGGCACAGCAACCGCTATACCTGTTAATGTTAATATCAAAATGATTACAAATGCCAAGGCAAACCAGAAATAACCAGGGCGTGTGAATTGTTCAAGCACCCGCCACTGAAGAATTATTGTTTGGGCTGTAACTACTACGGTAATATAGAAAATACTTAACAATAGGTTTAGAGTTCCACCCAAACCCGAAACAATCCTTGCCGGGTTATCTTCTTCAAAACTGGGATAAAGAGCACCTAATCCGACAGCGAGACCTGAAAGCCCGAAATTCATAAGGATAATACTGAAGATTGTCATGGAATAATAGAGAGGTGCCAGTTGAAGCATATAGCCTGATAAAATAGCAAGGGTAACAGTAAAGGGTGCAGAGGTCATTACACTAAGCCAAAACTTCTGCCATAATATCTGTCGAAGTGTTATTGGTGCCAGACCGATAATCCAGAAGCGGTGTCCTTCTAAACTGATTAGAGGGAAAATGAAACGGCTGGTTAAGGTAGCAAGGATTAGGCTTAATGAGGCTATGTTCATACAGGCAACAAAACTACGCCACATCTCTTGTTCAAAGTATTTGGTAGTATTACGCAGATTGGCAATATAAATCGCCATAATACCAAAAAATATAATAAACTGGGACCATTGGGTTGCGTCACGCCAGAACATTCGAACATCTTTTATAACCAAAGGTTTGTAGGGGTAAGGAATAAAACTTAATAAAGTATCCAGACGACCTAAAATCCCTTTGTTGGGAAGTTTTATCCTCCTTTGTCCACTACCCTGTAAGCCTGAAAAACCGGGATAAAAGATCCACTTAGATATAACCGACCCTAAAAAGGTAAAAAATAATGCATTGGACATAAGAAGCATAAACCAAAATAGCACTTCGGAAAATTGACTGTCTTTAGATTTTAATACCCCTTCGGAAAACCAATAAGGCGGGAATATAGGAGACTGAACACGGGAAGTAGCACTTAAAAACACGGGGAGAATGGTATCTTCATTAATTCGTGTTCCCTTTAACATGGTGGTTAAATACCAGAATAAAAATATAACCGCCAGGATACCGAATAAAATCATCGTCCTTAACTTTATTTTCGGGAAGATAAGCACCAAAAATTGAGTGATGATATTCCCCCAACTTGCTGGTATTATGATAAATGGTATAAAAAAAATAATTGATGCTATGTAAAAAAATATAGGGGCTTTTAAACTTAATCCGTAAGCAAGTATAAGAGGGACTCCGAGAAAGGCAACTGACCACGAACTAAAAGCAATACATTCAACAAAACGGACAAGGAATAATCGTTGAAAAGGAATGGGTGTTTGAACAAGGAAAAAAATTTCTTCTGCTTTATAAAGGGTAAAAAATGCTATGAGGATATTTGAAAATATAAGGAATAGGAAAACCGCACTCATTAGTATCATAAACATGCGAGCCATTAGCAGTTCGCCAAAATTCACTTCTATCCCTGCCCTGGAACCGAATGTTAATAACCAGTTAAACCCTTCATAAAGACCCAAAAAAATTCCTAACCAGATGGCAATAGCCGAAAATGTAATCACGGCAACTTTGAGTTTTGATTCTTTTCGAATACTTAATATCTGATGTTTCAGGATGTTTCGTTTTGCTTCTAAAATAGCGGAAATCTGATTCATATTTTTATACTTCATCCGTTTCTTTTGTTAGTTCTAAAAATACATCTTCCAGATTCCCGGGTGTATTAGAAAGGGACTTTATATCATCTACAGAACCAAATGCACATAACTTTCCTTGATGGATAATGCCAATAACATCTGCAATTTCTTCTGCAATACTTAATGTATGCGTAGACATAAAAACTGTAAGCCCTTCCTTCCGCGTTTTCTGTTTAAGATAGTCTTTTACAAATCTTATATTTTTGGGGTCAAGTCCCACCCACGGTTCATCTACGATAACAATTTCGGGCTTATGCAAGAAACAAGCCGTGAATGATAATTTTTGTCGCATACCATGGCTATAATCTTCAATAAGTTGGTCAACAACAGAACTCAAACCAAATAAACCAACCAATTCTTCTGTTCGTTCCTTAAATTCTTTTTCCGATATTTGATACAACCCCGCAATAAACTTTAAAAACTCTCTCCCTGTTAATTTGTCATAAAGAAACGGATGGTCAGGTACAAATCCAATGTATTTTTTGGCTTTTACTGGGTCTTGCTGAATATCAATTCCGGCAATAAACGATCTCCCTTCTGTAGGACGCATTAGACCTGTTAGCATTTTAATAGTTGTCGTTTTACCAGCACCGTTAGGTCCTAAAAAGCAAAAAAAGGTGCCGCGAGGAACTTCAATATTGAGTTTATTAACTGCAATTTTTTCACCAAATTTTTTAGTCAGATTTTCTGTTTTTATCATAGTAACTCCGATTTATGCCTTTGCAAATCTTTTTCCTGAAAATTGTTTCACCCAACCTTTCATCTCCATCAGGGTCAGTGTCGAAAGTGCTTGTGAAATGGGTATCTGACAGGATATAGCAACTTCATCCACATACGAGCCTTCAGGGCTTAAAATAGATAGAATTTTCTTTTCCAGCGGACTTTGAGAAACAAAGATATTAGAATTAGTTTGCTGGGGAACTTTTCCACCTTTTTCAGTTCTTTCTGGTTTTGAAGGGACTGTTTCCACAGAAGGTTTTATTGCCATAGATAAGGGGTATTGGATTATTTCTTTTGTATATTTTTGAGCAGGTTGAGTTGCTTTTTTATCAATATCAGAGGTATCGTCAGCAATGTTTTCACGAGCATATTGTGGTATCTCTTCGATAATATCAGAAATTTTTTCTGCCAATTTTGCTCCCTGTCGGATTAATCCATGAGGTCCTTCACTATTTAATGAACCGATAGGACCGGGGACAGCAAAAACTGTTTTTCCCTGCTCAACGGCATGTTGTGCGGTAATTAATGCTCCACTATTTCGTGTTGCCTCCGTAACAATTGTTCCAAGGGAAAACCCACTAATAAAGCGATTGCGTATCGGAAAATTATTGCCTAAGGGCTTTGTCTGCATGGGGAAGGTAGATATTACTGCTCCTTGATTTTGTATTCTCTCATATAAATTTTTATTTTCTCTGGGATATATAACATCAATTCCACAACCTAAAAAGGCAACAGTCCTACCACCGCTATCCAGAGCCGTCTGATGGGCTATGGTATCAATACCCGAAGCAAGACCACTTACAATAGTAAAACCTGCATTTACCAGACCCTGAGCAAAGAAATGTGTTATTTTACTACCGTAAGGGCTGTATTTTCGTGTACCGACAATAGAAATGGAATATTGGTCTCTTCTTAGTAAATCTCCTTTGCAATACAGAACCAGAGGTGGGTCATAGATTTCCGCTAATGAGACGGGGTATTCCGGGTCATCTAAGGTAATGATTTTTACCTTATTATTTTCAATCAACTTCAATTCAGTATCCACATCAACAACTTCACGATAATGGGCTATTCTGTGGGCTAAAGTTTTTCCAACTACTTCTGACAGGGCTTTTTCCGATGCGGAAAGAACTTCGTAAGGGGAACCAAAACGGGCTATGAGTTTTATAAAAGTAGTGGAACCGATACCCGGAATTAAAAATAGAGTTAACCAGTATTTTTGTTGTTCGGAGTGCATGTCTACTTCCTGTATTAATTCCCTGCAAGATTTTTATAATACGCATTTCGATACCATACTTCTCCCCCATGGTCCTGAAGTTGGAAATATCCCCTATGGGGTAGTTGTGCTAATGGTGTATCAAATTTTCCAATAGGCATAGTCATAAGAGAAAAATCCACATCAATAACCTTCCAACCATTCATCACAACCACAAGATGACTTCCTTTACAAGTAATATCATAGGAATTCCATTCACCAGGAGGTAAGCACATATTAAACATAGGTGTGGCTACATCATACAAAGCACCGCAACCTTGTTTGTTGGGTGACTGTCCATAAGTCTCTAATACCTGTATTTCAAACCCTTTCTGCACAGGGTCTTTCAGGTCGGAACGGAAAAATACGCCACTGTTCGCTTTCGGGGTCAACTTAAATTCGATATGTAATTCAAAATCAGTTATTTCTTCACCCATATAAGCAATATACCCCCCTGATTCAGAACCAAAAATATGGAAAACATTGTCGGGCATAAATTCAAACCCTGATTTTTTATTACCCGATGTTACATTTTCCCACTTCGATTGATTTTCCGCAGAAAATAAATTTACCCAGCCTTCACCCTGTGGTGGAGGTGTACATTTTCCAACAGGAATTCGTTTTTGAGTTTCTTCTTTGCCATTTGTGGAGCAAGTAAAGAAAGTCACTAACACAAATAATGCCATTACAGACATTAAAATAATTTTTTGAATCTTCATTTTCCATTCTCCTATTGTTTTTTATTATGTCAAACTCATATAAATAATATCATCAGTTTTAAAAGTGGATAAAAGATTGTATAATGATAAGACAAATACAATGCAATTTGTAAAATTAGATATAAGGAGAAGTTAAATGAAAGGTGTCGTTTTGGCGGGAGGCTTAGGAACACGATTACTACCCTTAACTCGTGTTACTAATAAACATTTATTGCCTGTCTACAATAAACCCATGATTTTTTATCCTATTCAGACACTTGTTGATGCAGGGATTAAGGACATAATGATTGTAACCGGGGGGAATAATGCTGGGGATTTTCTCCGATTGTTGGGGAATGGAGAAGATTTTGGTTTGCATCAACTTCATTATACTTACCAAAAAACCGAAGGAGGGATAGCGCATGCTCTTGCGCTTGCAGAACCATTTGTTGGTAAAGATAAAGTTGTAGTCATCCTCGGGGATAATTTCACCCAAAGCAGTATTAAAAAGGCAGTAGATGATTTTGGAAAGCAAGATTCTGGTGCAAAGATTTTTTTGAAAGAAGTATCCAATCCTCAGGAATTTGGTGTTGCGGTAGTAGAAAATGGAAAAGTAAAAGAGATTATAGAAAAGCCTAAAGTTCCACCAACAAATTATGCAGTTATTGGGATATATATGTATGATTCGGATGTATTCAATATTTGTAAGACACTGAAACCCAGTGAACGAGGGGAGTTAGAGATAACTGATGTAAATAATGAATATATCCGACGCGGAACAATGACTTATGAATTTTTGGAAGGCTGGTGGGCGGACTGTGGAAGTTTTGAAGCATTATTACGATCAAATATACTTGTAGCGAAAGAAAACGGCATACAAATATAGGAGAACAACCTTATGGGAACAGTTTATTACTGCAAGTATTGTGGCAAACAAAGCACAAATGTGCAATCTTTAACTTCATCTCTATGTGTAAGACATCCTAACGGACCTGGAAAAGGGAAACATGCTCCTTATGAAGGTGGTGAAAAAAATGAATATATATGCAAATTCTGTGGGAGAAAATTCTCATCCATTCAAACCATGACTGCTAACTTTTGCATTCGTCACCCGAACGGTTCAGGAAAAGGTCGTCACGAACCTATGCTATGAATATTTAAATCCTTGATATTCTGACATTAGAAAGTTATATCTCTCATTCTTACAAACATCGAAAGGATACTCTAAAACATCACGCTGATTTTAAATTTTTCTATCGTTTGTTATAAAATTAAAACACTTTTTTAACAGTATTCGCCCGGGTGGCGGAAATGGCAGACGCGCCAGACTAAGGATCTGGTCCCAGAAATGGGGTAGGAGTTCAATTCTCCTCCCGGGCACCACTAAACAATGATTGTTATCCCCCCTATAAAATTTACCTGGAACCTCTTGTAAATTGTTTTCCTTAATAATTAATCACGGTTGGGAATTTTATATATTCTTCATATATCTATAATTTTTATTTACTGACTGTTTTGTAGTGGTTCCGAATGCGAGAAGTCCGAATCTATAGTCTGACCACCAACATCCTGCGAACTTTGCTGAATATCTGCACGAACTTCTTCTTCCATCAATTGGGAGGTATTTTTACCTACTTCCCGTTCTTGTATCTCTTCCGAATTGTGGGTGCTTTCAGAAACATTTTCCTCTAACATCACTTGCTGAGAACCCCCACCTGCATTATGCTCTTTGACTTCCTCCGAAGGTTGAGGATTTTCTTTTTCCCCTTCAAATTTCTCCTTATGCTGGGCATAATATGCTTTTCCATATTCGGAAATAGCCCAGATACCTTTTTCTGTGTTCTTTTCAAGAATACCTCTATTCACAAGGTCTACTTTTACCCATTTTAATGTATCTTTCCAGCGAGGAATATATTTATTATGAGTAACCGGGGACAAGTCATAACTGTTGAAGATATGCTTCATTTTTTCAAAGACCTGTTTTGTAATTGCAGAATAAGGGGCAGAACCATTAAATTCCATTAATGTATCTAAAAGAGGGTAAATATAAGCAGATTGAGGGGTTTTTAAACCTTTTACTAATTTTCCTGTGAATGGAAGTCTTCTCCCCGAAGAGGATTTTTTCTCCGTTTTTCCTTTTATCTCTTCAACAGCAGGGACTTCTTGCTTTTCTACCGATTCCTGATGAAGAACAACTACCTCTTCCCCTTCATCCTTTTTTATCGGCTCTTCAGTTACATGGGACTTTTCCTCCCCACTCCATTCACTATCAAAAACCGTTTCTTTTTTTTCTTCTCTCTTACTTAAAGCCTTTTCCTCTAAAGAAATAGCAGCATGTTCTTGCTTACCTACCTTTTTTTTGTGCTTTTCAACCATCTCTTTTTCAGTAGTCATTAAATCTTTTGCAGAAGTTTGGGAAGAGACTTCTTTTTTATTAGTCTCTACTTCTTTTACTTTTTTAACTTTTCCTTCAGTAGATTTACCTAATTCAGATAATTCCACCCTCTTCTTCATCTGAATCATTAACTCTAACGCGGATAGTAAATATTTAACTCGTTCACTGTCTTCCTCATCAACTGCTTTTACTATCTCATTTTTTATAAACTGTTTAAAATCATCATATTCTTTCATTTCATAATCTCCCTATAGATTTACCGCTTTTGTTTTTTATACCACTTTACCAAATAGTATTTAATATTTATTATCTAATATCACAAGTGATTATTAAATATCTAATTATATTTTTATAATATCAAGTTGTTATAGTAAAATAAAATATTGCATACTGAAAATAAAAAAAGGAACAAACGGGTTTATATGAAATTACAAACAACACGATTTGGTGAGATAGAAATTGATGAAAGTCAAATTCTTTTATTTGTAAAACCTATTTTAGGATTTCAGAATTGCCAGAAGTTTATTCTACTACCAGGACCTAAAGATAGCCCACTATGGTGGCTTCAGTCTGTGGAAGATGGCACATTGGCTTTTTTACTATTAGAGACCTTGCAGGTTTTGCAGGACTATCAGGTTCCGTTCACTCCTCAGGACTTACATGAATTACAAGCCACTTCTCCTCAGGAGATTTCTATATATACATTACTTGTCGTTCCGGAAGACCCAACAAAAATCCGAACGAATTTAAGAGCCCCCATTGTAATAAATGCAAAAACAAGGTTAGCAAAGCAAATGGTATTGGACAGAACGGATTATCCTGTCCAATGGTTCCTTGCGCAACCCCAAAATGAACAACCAACCGATAGACAGGAGGTCTGATATGCTTGTGCTCACGCGTAAGGAAGATGAAAGCATAATGATTGGCGATAATATCGAAATCAAAGTGCTTGAATTACGGGAAAATCAGGTCAAGATAGGGATAGAGGCGCCTCGTTCTATTCCAGTTCATCGGAAAGAGATATATTTATCTATCAAAGCGGAAAATGAAGAAGCGGCACGGGTAGAACCCCCGAAGGAAATTCCCGTTATTCAACCCAACAAAGGAGACCCAAAAGATGGAAGTACTCATTGATGGTGTAAAAGGATTTCAATTTTTGAATTCACCGGATACTCTCCAATCTGCTTTGAATGAAATCATGAACTTTCTTAGTACCAAACAACTGGCAATGGTAAAATTAAGAGTTAATGAACAGGAAGTATATCCGGGAAGGTCGTTAGAATCTATTCAGGAAATGAATGTATCCAATATACGGACATTAGAAATCAATACCTATCCAATACACCAGTTGGTAGAGGAAGGTATTGCAGATATTGAGTTGTATTCACCGGAATTAAGTGGGTTGTGTCGTGAAATTGCTCAGGTATTTCAGAGTGAAAACCCGGATGAAGGGTTTGACCCATTTCAAAAACTTTCCGCAATATGGAGTGAGATTAAAAAAAGAGAAGCACTTATAATTAATTTGTTAGGTTCCCATGTAACGGAAGATAACCCAACTATAAAAATGATAAAAGAACACCATGACAAGTTAAATAGTGTCCTTGAGGAAGCATATAAATCTCTCGAAAATAACGATTGTATTGGCCTTGGGGACTTGCTGGAATACGAATTAGCACCTCTCGCAGAAAAAGAACCCGAAATTGTCAGTCAGTTAAAGCAATTGGTATTACAATTTATTTCTAAATCAACCTAATATGTTTTATCACAAAGGATAAAATAAATAGAAAGGAAACATGGGGCAACTTAAAATTCTAACTTTTAATTTTCATGAGCCTTACATGTGTTTGATGGCAAAAACGGGGTTTGAAATGGATTTAGGATTGTATAGTGAGGGATTGCTGGCTCGAAAATGGAAGACAGAATTCCGACCTATACCTGAAAATCTATATGAAGTCCCCGAAAATGAGTGGAGGGAACGACTTTCCAAAGGGTATTACGATATTGTTATTGCTCATAATGAAACAAATGCCTGGGATATTCGTGAAGCACCCTGCCAAAAAATTCTCGTATGCCATAATAGAAAAACCTATCTGAAAACAACACTTCCGAAAAATGACTTTTCTGCTATTGAAAACTTTGAGAAGGTATTAAATGTTCTATCTGAACTATTTACCTTTGTATATATTTCTCCCTCGAAAAGAGATGATTATGGTTATCCGGGGTATGTCGTTTTACCCGGAATTGATATAGAAGAATATGGTGGTTATGAGGGAAATAAGGATGTAATTTTGCGAGTAGGCAATTACATGCAGGTGCGGAACTGGATGTTTGATTTCCCATTACAGGAAACCCTCTGCAAAGGATTGCCTAATATTATCGTTGGAGAAAATCCGGGCGTTGAAAACTCAAAGCCTTCTGCAAACTTTGAAGAATTGTTATCTGCATATCGCTTAAATCGCTGTTTGCTTCATATAACCCGTCAGGAATTTGAAGATGGATACAACCTTTCTACATTAGAAGCGATGGCATGCGGTATGCCGGTGGTTGCTCTAAGCAATCGTTCTTCACCAATTACAAATGGTGTAGATGGTTTTACATCATTCGACCCTGCCCAATTGCGTAAATACCTTGAAGTCCTTCTTGAAAATCAAAATCGGGCAAAAGAAATAGGTGCACGAGGAAGAGAAACTGTTCAAAAGAAATTTCCTATATCTCAATTTGTAAAGAATTGGCAAGAGATAATCCTAAAACAAAGTGGGAAAGAGACAACCTCTGTCCAAATCACAAAACCATCCATAGAGACAAATCGCTATCACATTTTATTAGATTATGTTACTTCCCCACACACAACAGCCCGATATTTTGAATTCGCATTTGAAAAGGACCATGATGTCGTAACATCGGGTTTTCGATGCCCTGAAGAATTATTGTATAAGTGGGGATTTCAAAATCCTCCTCCATATCCTCCTCAGAGAATTCCTACCTCGTTTGATGAAAAACGCATTGAAAATCTTCTGGCGGGTACTCCATCCGGATATAGATTCGATTTTTATATCTATGTTGATTCAGGACTCAAAACAGTTGACCCATTGATAGATTTGCTTAATATTCCTCGTGTGGCGTATTTTATTGATACCCACCTTGACATACAAACACGATTGGAAATGGCAAAACATTTTGATATTGTTTTTCTGGCTCAACAAAGTCATGTCAAAATATTCAAGGAACAAGGTATCCGTCATGTTTTCTGGTTACCTCTTGCATGCTGTCCTGAATTATATCCTGCAAAGGAACTGCCGCGTGATATAGATGTCTCTTTTGTAGGTAGTTTATCACCTGATGAAGGGGATAAAAGAAGAACATTACTAATGAAAGTAGCCGAAACATTCCCAAATCATTATATTGGTAAAAAATGGCCCCTTGAAATGGGGGAAGTGTATTCAAGAAGTAAAATCGTTGTAAATTCCGCCATTAATTACGACTTAAACATGCGGGTATTTGAGGGTATGGCAGGTGGGGCTTTGCTTATTACAGACCCTGCGGATAGTATTCTGGAATTGTTTGAAGATGGGAAAGATCTTGTTATTTACGAGAATGGAAAGGATTTAATTGAAAAAATTCAGTATTATCTGGCGCATGAAGAGGAACGAAACAAAATTGCTATGCAGGGACAACAAAAGGTTTTAGGGAAACACACTTATCACCATAGATGCCAACAAATTGTTAAAAAGGTTGAGGAAATTTTTAAAATTGATACAACGAAAGCAAACCGATTAGAAGTTAAACCTATAAACTATTACTCTTCTGAAAGAAGGGAAGTCTTGAACTATATTCCTCAAGGGACAAAAAAAGTTCTTGATGTAGGTTGTGCTACGGGGAATTTCGGTTTAGCAATGAAACGGGAATTGGGTGTGGAAGAAGTGGTGGGAATAGAAATTGTCCCTGAAATTGCTGAAATTGCGAAGAAAGTTTTAGATAAAGTCTTTGTTGGAAATATTCAAACAGACAATTTTCCCTTTGATGACAATTATTTTGATGTAATCACCTGTTGTGATGTATTAGAACATACAGAACACCCTGAAAAGGTATTGCGAAATCTAATCCGATATTTGAAACCTTATGGCTATGTTATCATCAGCATTCCCAATATTCAATATTGGGGTGTTCTTTTTGGTCTATCTATTGGAAGATGGGATTATCGTGATTCTGGCATTCAGGATATAACCCACTTAAAATTTTATACGGGGAATACACTACGAGAATTAATTCGTAAAGCAGGACTTCTGATTAATACTATTGAACCTCTTTCTATATCACCTGAAAATATGATACCCCGTGACGAAAATGGAAATTTACAAATAGGCAAGATCCGTATTGATAAAGTTTCTGATGAAGAGTATATGTTATTACGCACTTTCCAATATATTGTAATTGCACAAAAAATACCATCGGATATAAATGAAGTTAATGAACAAGTTCGCAAATTGTTAGAAACAGGCGAGATTGATTTATTATTTGAACTTGCAAAAACAGAAAGCGATTTACCGCTATGGAAACGATACAGTATTGAAGGGAAAGCGTATGCACACACCGGTAATCTTGTAAAAGCCCAGGAGTGTTATTTAAAAGCCATAGAAATAGACAAAAACAACGAATTGTATATTGAATATGGACTGCTTATGCTGGCAATGAACCAACCTCAAACAGCATTAGAGATATTCAATAAGGTATTTCAGGAAGAATCGGAAAATATTCGTCTGCATCTTGCCATGGGACAGGGATATTTACAAATGGGGAATATGCGAAAATCTTATGAACATCTGAATTATGCTTTCTCGAATAGTTATGATTACCCAGAAATCCTTAATTTATATATTTATGTGTGCGAACAATTAGGGTATATAGAAAATGCGGAAGAGACAATTAAAGCGTTTATAGATTTTTACCCCGGTGATGTTTCGCTGATAGTGAAATATTCAACATTCCTTTCCCAACATGGTAGAGTACCAGAAGCAAAAAATGTGTTAAAGGAATATATAGAAATCTTCGGGACAAGTAATGAGTTGGAAAAGGAATTAAAACGATTGGAATTGTTATAAAAGACTGAAGTAAGAGGCATGTTCTATGAGTGTATTTAAATCCATTGCAGAATGGCGAAAAGAAATTCCTGAACATTACAGAAGTGAACGGGTTGAACTCATTGAGAAACGCAAAGGGATAAAAACAATTCGTGTTGAAGGGCTTCTTTATCATAGTCAATATAATCCTACAGAAGAAGCAAAAAAATTAATAGATGCATCCTCTCTGGATAAAAAACGACCTGTTGTTGCCATCGGTTTGGGATTGGGGTATCATATCCAGGAACTTATACAAAAAGAATATAAAGTTGTTGTTATTGAACCTGACAAAGATATTGCGTTTACTGCCATTCAAAACAATCTATTACCTGATGATTTATTACTCGCTATTCCAGACACATTAGATTCTCTTTTTAATGATCCTTTTTTTAAGGATTTTCTTGATAAAATACCCCAACCTTTTTTTCATCCTGTTGTTAGCCGTATCCATCCGGAATTTTGTGAGATATTAATTAAACGAATATCTCGAGAATGCCTCGACCGACAGCATTTCAATATTGCGATTGTAGGTCCCATGTATGGTGGGTCTCTTCCTATCACACGATATTTAAATCGGGCTTTTCGAAAATTAGGACATCAAACACTGCTTGTAGACACAGAAATAGCGTGGAATGTTTTTAATGCTATCGGTAAAACTTTGAAAACACCCAAAATGGCTCACTCACTTGAAGATTTTTATACCAAGTTTCTTTCGGAATGGTGTTTGGCTCAAGTAATAGAATTCCAGCCAGAGATTTGTATTGTGATGGCACAGGCTCCGGTTACAAATTTATTTGTTTCAAGATTAAATGAACGAGGAATTGTAACAGCATTCTGGTTTGTAGAAAATTGGCGGCATCTTAGTTATTGGAAGGAAATAGCACCTTTTTATAATCTGTTTTTTCATATCCAACCCGGTGAGTTTGATAACAAATTGGATGCTATCGGTTGTAATTGTCATTTTCCCATATTTACAGCCTGTGACCCAGAACTCCATGCCCCTGTCTCTTTAAGTCCTGATGAGGAGAAGAAATACAAGTGCGATTTATCCTTTGCAGGGGCAGGATATTATAACCGCATCAAGATGTTGAAGGGACTTACAGATTACAATTTAAAAATCTGGGGTGTAAACTGGAATGAATTAGAACTACTCCCTCATGTGGTAGAAGGGAATAAAGGGTTTGATACAGAAGAATATATGAAAATTGTAGCCGGGTCAAAAATTAACCTAAATCTTCATTCCAGTGTTATTCATGAAGGGGTTGACCCGGATGCTGATGCAATTAATCCTCGGGTATTTGAGATTGCTTCCGCAGGTGGTTTTCAACTTTGTGATCCCTGTAAAGGATTAGAGAATTTGTTTGACACGCAAAATGAAATCCCTACCTATACAGACCTAAAAACACTTCGGGATAAAATAGATTATTTTTTGAAACATGACGAAGAAAGAAAACAGATCGCCCAAAATGCACAAAAACGGGCTTTGAAAGAACATACTTATGAACACCGTGCTAATCAAATGTTGGATTATATTAAGGAATTTTTTGGTGGGAAAATCATGAGAAAGGGAATGCGGATACAGAGAACTGTAGGAGAAGTTATAGAACGATATGGGAAAGATAGCCCTCTGGGACAATGGCTTGCAACATTACCTCAGGATATACCCTTTTTGCAGGAGGAAATTAATAAACATTTACCCATATTAGATGATAATATTCCATTCCCTGTTCAAGTATTTTGGTATCTGAATGAAGTTCGTGTTTTTGGTGAAAATCTGTTAAGGGAGAAATAACTGTGAAAATACTTGTTTTGCAAACGGCAAGAATTGGAGACACTATCCAGACCACTCCCCTATTTCGTCAAATTCGAACTAAATATCCAGATGCTCATATTACTGTTATGATACGAGCAATGAGTGAAGAGGTTATTAAAGCCAATCCAGATGTAAACGATTATATTATTTACCATGAAGACCCTATTTTTTCTGATATGATTTCACGAGATTCTGACCGATACATGAATGCCTATAAAGAGGTGGAAAAATTAATCCTTGATTTGCGGCAACGGAACTTTGACATTGCTTACAATATAACACATAGCACATCATCTGCTTTATTGTTAAAATTGGCTCAAATTCCAAAAGTTATCGGGGCTCATCTATCCGAAGATTGGCAATTTACATTAAGGGGACCCTGGACTGTTTATTTCTTTACGAGTGTTCTTTCACGGGACTATAATGATTTAAACCTGTGCGACATATTTAAACTTTATGAACCGATACCAGAACCCGTAAAAGAACTTGTATTTGATGTAAATTCCAATGCTATGGAATTTACAGACAATCTCTTTGCAGAATATCATATCGCACCAGAAGATTTTGTTGTATGTATGCAATTGGGTGCCAGTGAAGCCAACAAACGCTGGCCTGCAGAATATTTTGCACAATTAGGAAAAAAACTGCATGAAAAATACAAGGCACGGATATTCCTCGTAGGGGTGCCATCAGAGGCAGAATTGGGTCAAAAATTTCAAAGGGAAGTTCCAGGGCTGGCAATTCCGCTTTTCGGGAAAACAACTATTCCTCAGTTGGCAGCGTTATTAAAACGCTCTCATTTGTTAGTAACCAATGATACAGGGACAATGCATCTCGCATCGGCGGTGAAATGTCCTGTAATGCTTGTATCCGTTGGTTATGTGCACTTTCGGGAAACGGGTCCTTATGGCATAGGGAATTGTGCTATAGAGTTGAGGGAACGCTCTTTTAAAATGGACATTTCTTCAAAATCTTCAGAACTTCACCCTTTAGATAGGATACAACCCGAGCAGGTCCTTAAAGCAATTGATTGGTTGTTTGCCATGCGTGAGAAAAAACAATTAATCCAACATGAACTCACTCCAGATATGGATAATGTAAATGTTCATATCTCGGAATTTGCCCCTGATGGTTGTTTACAATTCTATCCTGTTATTCGGCGGGGAATTGATGAGAAAGATTTCCTGCGTTTTGCCTATCGTTTAATGTGGCTGGAACATCTTAATGTAAACCCTAACAAACAAACAGAAATTGAAAACCTCCATAAATTGTTTCGGTTTTATAATGCTCCGGATACAAAAACTCTTACCGTCTGGAACAAAGAATTTCGGGGGTCTTTTGAAGAATTGGCAGGAAAGTATAAACAGGGAATTCATATTACAGAGCAGTTGAAAAATACTATAGCCGATGGCAAAATAATGAGGGCACGCGAGCAAGTCAAACTATTATCAGAAATTGACGAACAAATCCGAATATATGGAGAACTGAATTCATATTTAAAACCTATTACCCTTGTTACTAAATTTGAACGGGATAATCTGGAAGGAAGCAACCCTCTGGAATTGGCAAAACAGACATTAAACATTTATCGAGGTGGATATGAGCGTTCAACATTGATGGCAAAAAAAGTCAAAAGATGTTGTGATTATCTTCAAAATACTGAAAATAGCACTTTTGAATAAAACCATTTTTTATTTTGTTATAAATCCAAACCTTAAAAATCAAAAGATTATAACTATACAAAAAGGAGTATAAATTATGGATGTTTTTGAAGCCGTTGAACAACGAAGAGCCGTAAAGCACTTTGACCCCAACCATAAAATGACAGAAGAAGAAATCAAAAAGTTAATGTCTGCTGTACTTTTATCACCGACTTCCTTTAATATACAAAATTGGCGTTTTGTGATTGTGCAAGACCCCGAATTACGACAAAAAATCCGTGAAGTAGCGTGGAATCAATCGCAGGTAACCGATGCTTCATTACTTGTTGTCCTATGTGCAGATGTAAAATCGTGGGAAAAACAACCCGAACGCTACTGGAGGAATGCACCGGAAGAGATACGGAATTTCGTCGTCCCCGCTATTGCCCAATATTATCAGGGGCGAGAAGAGGTTCAACGAGATGAGGCTATGCGTTCCTGTGGCATCGCAGGGCAGACATTAATGTTATTGGCGAAAGCAATGGGATATGACTCCTGCCCTATGGTAGGTTTTGATTTTGATGCCGTAGGGAAATTAATAAATTTACCACCTGACCATGTAATTTCTATGATGATTGCTGTAGGCAAAGCCATTAAACCTGCCTGGCCTCGTGCAGGACAACTTGCATACGAAGAAGTTGTCATCAAAGATAAGTTTTAAAAATTAAAACTCAATCGTCGTAGAGATGTAGAAAAAGTCAGCATCGTCATCATTGAAAGTAGAAATGAAAGAGGTAGCGTAATTGTCCAAAAAGGTTCCTTCAACTAAACCGTCACCGATAAAGAAATGAGACCAGCCAGTCTCAAAACTCAGGTCTTCACTATATTGATATGTCAGGGTGAGTAATGTTTGCCAGCCAAGATCTTTACTATTTGTCTGTGTTAAGAATGGAAATGGACTTAGAGGATAAAACTCTATATCACCGATTGTAAAAGAATAAGGTTTATCAAAAGCAGATACGGCTTGTAGATAAGCAACTTCAAAACCAACTTCAACTTTTTCAACAGGTTTAACAGATATACCCGAATATAATTGCCAGAAGTTTGTCATGCCGGACAAATCAATGAAATTATCTTCACGCGTTGCTGTAAATAAACGATTAAACGAGGGACTGGCTTCCCCAACACCTATTTCAACTAACCAATCCCTAAACGAAAGAGAACGATTATCCTCCGCTCCATAATAACATCCTCCGATATAAATGCGAGGAGTCCATTTCATTTCCTCTATTGAATACCCTACTTCAAAGTGACCTGCGGGTAATGCCCAATCGGCATCACTATCACCGTAAATCCCGTCAACAGGAACGAATAGATTACCAAAAGCCGAACTCTCTCCCCATTGATATGCGAATTCTACTTCATAATCAAACTTGTCGTATTCTCCAAAGAATCTTGCTCCTACGGTGTGAATATAAGTTGTTGAGGAATTATCTCTATCAAAAATTCGTTCAAATGTTTCTAAGAAAATGTCTCCATCAGTCACTTCATTCTTCCGATTATCTCGGAGTAAGAAATAATAAATATCTAAACCACTTCCTTCAATGATTTCCTTCCAGGTGAAATAGATACCCGCAAAATCAACATCGTTGTGATTGAACGAACCTAAATTTTCAAGAAGCTTTGCATAGAAAACATCCAGCATATAAACTTCCTGTTCATACTGTAATCTGATTGCATCAAAACTCAACCCAACAAAGGGATTAGGACCCGGGTCTGAACCTACAAGCCATCCCGAACCTAAATCAATTGCCTGTCTTCCTATGGTAAGGGTCAATCCTTCTGTCCCTATATCTTTACACTGTATATAGGCTTGAAATAATTCAATATCATCAATAGTATTACCTCTTCCGTCTCTTCCTGTTAAATAATCTTGTGAGCGGAAATCTTCACCCCATGTATCAATTGAATCCACTTCTATAAAAGCAGAGACATTATCAGTCATTATAGCGCGTGTGTGTAATCGCGTCCTTTGTTCTACATACGCACTTCCTGTGGAACCTTTTCCCGTTCTATAGGCGGAGTATGTTCCGTCAGGTCCTATGCTTCTACCCGGCAAAGCCCATGATGGAATCCTATCCTGGTCTGATGGCTCTACAAACCCATGATAATAGAGGCCATAAATCTCAAGTTTCCCTCCGACTTCAACAGATACCAATTCTCCGTAGGATAAAACGCACAGTAAAGAAATTGTAAGAAACATAAGAAACGATTTTTTTAACATTTTTACATTCCTTTCTATATTTTCTGTATTTGTTTTTTTATCTTAAATAAAACCTGAAAGTTTATTAACAAGAATTGTGCCAACATCTATTATGCAGTAAAAAAGTAATATTCCACTAATAATTATTTACATTTTAGTAATCAAACAGAATGTAAAACAAACATTTTTGTAATATTTAATAATTATTATGAATGTTTAGAATATCTGATAAATAACCAATAACCACACTCTATAAGGATTGAAATCAGAGGGAATGTAATAACGGGATATAGATTGACCCCAAAATAACCTGCTGACCAATGATGGAATAGCCAATCCCAGTTAGGAACCCAATTACCTTCATTCCCAATCCATACCTGAATAAATTCTTCTAACATACTTAACCCGAAAGCCCACCATACCCACGGAAAACATACAATCACCATGATTACTGCAATGGCAAAATTTCCCAGTCCTGCTTTTGTTGCTCCCGGTGCTGTCGGAGTAGTCCATGCTGCTTCTAACAAACCTAAATGAATCGCTATAACAACCGCCAGCAAAAATTTTACAAACCTTTTATGAGAGCAAAAAAAATCAATGATTTTGAACTGCATTATAACAGAACCTTAAAAATAAGACCGCAATCTATCCATTTGTTGTAAAAAACAAGCAACTATATTGTTAAATATTTAGATGAGCAAAAACAATATCCCCAACCTATGCATATAAAATTACACCTTCATCTTGTAATAAGTTATCAAGAAATATACTTCACAGATAGATAGGAAAATAAATATAAGGGGGCAAAGTCCATGGAAATATTAGATGAACAATTATGGCACATAGGCAACGCATAGATTATAAACTATGAAGAACGCCAAAAATAAGAATGACCAAAGAAAGGGGATATCTCACAACTTGACATACGCTACTTTTCCCATTCGTAGAATAGATTTAAATTAGTAAAAAATTATAACCACGAATTCCACGAATAGACCCGAATAAAACGAATGGAAAAAATCCATCATGCATCATTTTATCAATGTAGATGAAGCGTCCCCGCTTCGGGTATTTTTAGAGGGAAAAGTCCTTTTACCACAAAGGGCACAAAGACCTTGCTCAGAGTTCACAATGTGGAGGCGAAAGATTTTTCGCCTCTACAATAGATTTTATTTTTATGAGGGTGTGAAATTAAATATCCAAAGCGAGGACGCTTCAGCTACATTATTCAAATATACAAACTTTTGACAAATTTTAGGTTTTTTGGTATCGCGAAATATAAAGGAAACCTGTTTTTCATTGAATGTACAGAGGTCATTTATGTAGAAAAGAAATAAAGTTTATTTCCTTTATTTTTTACTTCATTCGTATCTATTCGGATCTTTCGTAGCATGAAAAAATCATTTATCTTAAAAACAAAAGTCCATCTACTTTATACAGTTTTTCAAACTATGTAATCGCCATAATTGGGTTTTTGTTTAATTACCGTTTTTTAGATTACTCGGATTATTTTTTTGTCAATTGGATAGGTCCGAAATTACGGAAGAGAAAAACACCTTCTTTCCCGGGTGCGACAATATCTTTCCAGCCATTTTTGTCTATATCTTCAACCCAGAAATAGATTCCAACGCCACTTGCTTTTCCTGCATGTCCGTAGTCAATCGTATAACGATGAAATTCGCCGTTTTTAATTTTGAAGTAATAAACTCCCAATGGGTCTTTTGAACCCGGGTCATGGAATGCATGAGCACGATAGCGTTTTCCCGTAACTAATTCCAATTCCCCATCATTATCAATATCGTGCAGTTGAATATCATGATATTGCGACCGATACTCATCTATAATATGTTTCTCCCATGTCCTTTTCCCATCTACTGAAATCTTTTGTTCATACCAGAACAGACCATAGTCATGAGCAGAACCCACCAAAATATCGTTTTTCCCATCTTTGTTAACATCATGGGTCAAAATCGGGACACTTGCCGAACCCAAATTCCACTCCGGGAACCATTGCCATCCTCCTACATCAAAGGGATTTGCAGGGGATTTTAACCAGCCACCCGAAAACAACAGGTCTATATTTCCATCGCTATCCACATCTCCGTAACCTGCTCCATGCCCCCCTGCTCCATCTGTTTTTATTTCATACTTAATAAATTCGCCAACAGGTTTTCCATTGTCAGAAATTTTTAATTTAAAAATATAAACGGGCTTTGTAACAGGAATAACTTCCACAATACCATCCTTATCCAAATCACAAAAAATAGCCCGTTCAATATTGCCGACTTCTGCTATATCATGTGTGATCCACAGTTCATCTTTTCCCCGGGGATTTTCACGCCAGCGTAAGGTCTTTCCCCACCAACCGCCTGTAATAACATCCATATAGCCATCGCCATTTACATCCATTGGATAATTAGAGAAATCATCGTAATAATCATCCATAGGTTGTAGCACACATACACGATGTGCCTTTTTGAAATCAGGACCTTCATACCAGAATTCACCTGAATAAATATCCTGAATACCATCATTATTTACATCAAAAATAGATGCGGCTTCGTAAATTCCTTGCCCGATCCGTTCTCGTTGAAAGGACAAATAATTTTCTGCATCAACAGCATTTAAAATTCCACTAAAAATAAGGGAAAGTGCAACAAAAAACATTTCTTTTCTCCTATAAAGGTTTTATGTTAAATATAAGTGGTTTTCCAGAAGCATCGGTTAGTCTGAAACAAAAATTCCACCCCCCTTTTATCTGGGTTATCTGGAGTAAAATTTCATTCTCCCCTTTCTTTAAATGAATCTCTACTTTATCTTCATCTACCTTCATACCACGGTCTACATACTTATTAGTAATCTCTTCCTGATTTATCCATAAACGGAAACCATCATCGGAACCTATACAAGCAAACGCCGAAGTATCTTCAGGAGCTTCTATCTTTGTATACGCAAAAGCACATACATTCTCACATTCTATCGAAGATTGTGAGCATAACCCCATCAATCCTACATAACCCCAACCCTCCGCTGAAACATCCTTTTTCCAAACATAATCTTTTTCTTTATACTTATAAGGGCTATCTATCGAAATAGGCTGAGGAAATCCATAATTTTCATCAAAGGGTGTCTGAGTATTCCATGGGAATGGTCCCAGTAAATTCCATTTATCAACAAAACCGACTAATGAATAAAATTGAGGTAGATTTTTTGAATTACTTATGTTACCAATAACTTTTTCCAAAGATGTGGTTGCTAATTGTTCTCTCAATATTTCATATATCTGGTTTCGCTTTTCTTTATTATCATCGGTCAGCGTGTTATATAACTCAAAAAGTAATGGGAAAGGCAGATTTTTAGGATCCTCTTTACCTAATTCAGGAAGTATTACATCCACAGTTTCCGGGACAGGGAACTTCTTTATTTCCTCCAGAACCATCTCCCGTTCTTCCTCAGGACATAGTTTAAATAGGTATAAACTCGCTCTTCCTATAAGGTGTTTATCGGATTCTTCTACTTCATGATAAGAGGCTATCACCCGCCAGAGGCATTCTACTAATTTCTGTTTTTCAGATTCTTCCAGAGTTTCTATTATTGTCGGGATATAATCTACATACAACAAAGATGGGGTTTCGTAAAATGCATTTAAAAACATTTTTTTACCATTTGTCCCCGTTTCCTTTAGTAGACTTTGAACTATTGTCTTGCCTTCTTCATTATTTCTCTGAATTAAGAAAGGTAACAAATAAATTTGTTTTTCTTTGGGGAGTTTAGAACATAGTTTCAGCATAGGTTGGGTTGCAGCGGGGATGTTCAACATTTTTATTGCATAAAATACAGACATATAAAACCTTTCTTTTTCTGAATTTAGAAGAATTGCTTCTAAATCGGGTATAACTGTTTCGTCCCCATATCGTCCCAGTCCGATAATAGCCGATTCTACAATCTCCGATATTTTGCAATTTTCAATAACATTTCGATACATAAAAATTGTGTAATCCCAATTTCCGCCATTCAGAGCAGCCTTTTCTGCCAGACGAATATAAGTGTCCCATAATTCCTGATACAGGGGTTCTGTTTCCGAGGTGGATTTACACATATCCAATAATTTAGGGGCATAAAGTACTGACCCTGTATTTGCAATCACTCGTGCAGATGCGACTTTTACAGACATCATGGGACTATCTAACAGCACGGCTATTTCTTCAATACACGGAACTTTTTCCATCTGGTATAGCCCTAAAAGGATAGCCACTTTTTCTTCATCCGAAAGAAGGCTCAAACTATTACATAAAATTTTTGCAGATAGCATGGTTCCGTTCTCGACAAGTGCGGTTCGCACCTTTTCCCTCCATAAAGGTTGCAACAAAGACTTTTGAAGAATATCAGGGGGTGTTTCTTCATCTACGATGAAAGATAATGCTTTTAAAATATATTCACGCGATAAGTCGTTCAAGGAAGTATCTGCAAAATAACCTAATAACAATTTAATATACTGTGCCTTTTCTGACTGTTCGCTTTTGGTCATGCGATTGGTTATATCAAATAGGATATTTTTTGCAGCCCCACTTATAGATGGATTATCAGAACCTAATGCGGGGATAATTTTAGGCAAAACTTCCATAGGGGGCTTGAAAGGTAATAACTGTCGGGCAATTGCATGCTCCTGTGGATTATCTGAATTTAATTTTCCCACCAGTTGTTCAATGGATAGTGTCCTGTCAAAATCAGCAGGTACCTGTATCACAGAGATTATTAGAAAAACTGTTAATAAGGGCGTTAGCATAACTATTATTCCTTTCTTGTGTATTTACAAATGCCATGGAGGGCGATAAGTTCTAACGAGATACCGATTCGCATCATCATCGTTTATAAATTTTTCTTCTTCAGCATTCCATACCAATTTCCTACCGCAACGCAAGGATATACCGGCAAGAAGCACCGTTGTAGTAGAACGGAAACCCTGTTCTATATCTGCATGAGGCTTACAGCGAGTACGGACACAATCGAAGAAATTATTGTGATGGTCTGTATTTGCCCAACTGCGTTCTGGCTCTCCAATAAATTCAGGAGCACGAGACCCGTCTTTATATCGAATCACAAAAGAATTTCTATCTACAAATAAGGCGCCTTCCGTTCCATAAAAAGCAATTCCATATCCTTTGTTTTCGTGAGAATTGGCGTGTCTTTGTTCCCATGTTACAAGGCAGCCGGGAAATTCCATTACAGACTCGATTGTTTCGTAATTATCAGCACCGGCTCCCATACGATAACTACCACCACCGGACTGAATGGTTAATGGTGCAGACTGCTGAATTCCCCACTGAACAATATCCATCAGGTGTATTCCCCAATTGGTTAGTTCTCCTCCCCTTGCATAATCAAAAAAGCCCATGAAGCCACCAAAACGCTCTCTCGAAAATGGAACATAGGGCGCTGGACCTAACCATAAATCCCAGTCCAAACCCCGCGGAATAGGTTCAATTTTCTCTCCCGGTATCCACCCATTCACTCCAACCCAGGCACGGGCAGAGGTTATTGTGCCTAATCGTCCTGAATGGATAATATGTATTGCCCTTTGAAATACGGGCATAGAACGCTGTTGTGTTCCTGCTTGCACTACTCGTCCATACCTTCGGGCTGTATCTACCATAGCACGGCCCTCTTGAACAGTCGTGCAAACAGGCTTTTCTACATAGACATCCTTTCCAGCACGGCAAAACATAATGGTTAACAAAGCATGCCAGTGGTCGGGTGTAGCCACAAATACCGCATCAATGTCGTCTCTGTCTAACAAATACCGAAAATCTTGAAAACCTTCTGGCTTTTTACCGTTTAATTTTTCTACTGTTTCAATAGCGGTATAGTAACGGCTTTTTGCAACATCACACAGGGCAATTATCTGGCAATTGGGGTTCATAGCAAGGGCTTCAATATGTCTTGAGCCCATACCTCCGTTTCCAATAACTGCGATACGCACTACATCGGATAAACCGACATTTGCTGCAAACGCCTTTGAAAAGTATGTAGAACTTCCCAATAAGGCAAGTCCGGATATTTTCTTGAGGAATTTTCTCCTATTAAAACCCTCATTTTTCTGATTTTTTGACATATTTTGTAACTCCTGTTTATTACTTATGATGTAGTCTTGCTTGCTTTGTCTGCCAATTCACCAAAACGATGAACTACAGCAAGGGCAGGGTCTAAAGGCACTTTTGCTCTTTGCACATCTTTAGGAATGGATATTATCGGGGTTGGTTTCAGAGATTTTCCGGCAAACTGAGGAAGCCACGATTGCTCTGCTTCTAACATTTCCGCAACCAGGTCACGCACTTCTTTCAAAGATAAACAAGCAGAAGTCAATGGGTCTAAGGCACAGGCAGAAACAACCAATTCGGGGTCTCCCTGAATCGCTGATTCGACGGTCAATCCTTGAACATTAACATTTGTTAAATTCAGACCTGCACATTGCGGAGGTAATGCCCCTATATGCGTTGGATGAAGTCCCATCTTATCAGCAAAAACTGGGATTTCAACACAACTGCCCTCCGGCAAATTGGTAATATAATGGTCATTTCGGACATTTCCCTGAAACTTAAATGTTTTTCCCGTTTGCAATGCTTCTAATATATAGGAGCAATATTCAACACTTCGATGAGTAATTTTTGTCGGTTCATTCTCTAATAAATCTTCATTTTCCAGTCTATCCGCTATTAGCCTGCACCACTTGTAATAAGCACCGGACTCTCCACCAAAGGAGGGCTCGTCGCAATATGTTTGTAGTGTCCTTTCATGACTGCGAAACCACGGAATATATTCAGATAAATGTCCTGTACTCTCTGTCATAAAATACCCAAAATGTCTCATAACCTCTATACGAACCTTTTCATTCACATAATATTCCGGTTGTTCACAACGGAGTTTAAATAGAGGATACAAATCCTTTCCTTTGTGTTCAATACGCAGGAACCAAGCCATGTGATTAATGCCTGCTACCAGATAATCAATCTCATTTTTGGGGACTTCTACATAACCCGAGATTAAATCCAGCGTTGTCTGGACACCATGACAGAGACCCACAAACTTTAATCCCGGAATTTTTCCCAAAGCCCAACATACCATTGCCATAGGATTGACATAATTCAGCAAGTAAGCATGTGGACAGAGTTCCTGCATATCTCGAGCGAGGTCCATCATCACGGGTATTGTTCGCAACGCCCTAAAAATTCCGCCCGGACCCATTGTATCGCCAATACACTGGTCAACACCATATTTCAAAGGTATTTCATAATCATACTTAAAGGCATTCACGCCCCCTATCTGAAGCATTGCAATTACATAATCCGCCTGATTAAGTGCTTCCCGACGGTCCTGCGTGATGTAGGTTTTCGCTTTCAATCCGTTATCTTTTACCACGCGGTCCGCAAAAAACTTCATACGCTCTAATTTTTTTCGAGTAGGACTCATGAACCAAAATTCTGCATCTTGAAAAGCCGGCACAGAAACGAGGTCCATGAACAAAGTTTTGCAAAAAACGATACTTCCTGCCCCTATCATTGCGATTTTAGCCATAAGAGTTCTCCTCTATTGTTAATTGTGACGGGAACAACATGTATGAGTTATTATACATAAATACTTTTATGAAAAAATATTCCTTGAAATACAAACCCCCAGAAGATATGATATTTTGAGTAGAAAGATATATAATTATCACCTAAGTAAATACAGAATTAATCATTAATGAGTAATGCTTCAAAAACAGATAAAAAACATAAAAAATTTTTTTAGTCTCTGGATAACGGAAATTGTTCCAGAAGAGATCTCTAATGAACCAAATATACAGATTATTACATCCATCGAAAGTTTATCTCTGTTCCTTAGATATTTAACTTTGATTGTTGTTATTGTTGGCTATACAATAGAATCATTTTCACAGCAATATTTTATTTCTATTTTTTTGTTGTGTATTATCTTACATATCCTTTTCACACATATTGTTTTTTATTTAAAACAATATTCCCTATTTTCCAATCCTTTGAACTTTTTTTTCCACCTACTTACAATAACTACATCCGTTGTAGTAACAGAAAAAGAATACAGTCCTTTGATACTTTTCTATCCTCTGCTTACCTTTGGAAATTTGATATATGCACGAAAAAGACCTCACCCACTAATTGTGACTCTTATATCTATTATTACATTAAATTTCACCATTACAGGGATTTGGTTCTGGGAAGGTCTCGAATTCGCTACCTATTATCTATTCTGGAAAAATTTTATGATTTTACTATCAGGTATCTTTTGTTATTTCCTGTTGCACCACATTCAACAGATACGGAGAGAGTCGTATCATGTGCAACAAGAACTTTTGTATACTCAAGGGATAATAAAATCTATTTTAGACAGTATCCAGAGCCCTATTTTAATATTTGATGAAAATGAGATCATATCAGATACCAATGCCTATACATCCCAGTTTTTTCAGATAGATTCCTCAGAACTTATAGGGCAGCGTATTCGAAGTTTATTTTTTGATGATACAGTTATAGGGGAGTACCTTTTAGCCTTGCGGTCAAGAAGTAATGTTGTTATCAATGCGATTGCTCTTTCTTCTACAGGGGAAGAAATACCGGTTGATTTCATTGTTCAGGTTTTTTACCGAAATCAGAGGAAGTATTTCTTCGGAATTATGATAGATAAGAGGGAACACAAAAGATTGGAAGAAATTTCACAATTACTTCATAAACGGGAAGAAGAAATTAATAATAAAATATCTCTATTAAAAGGCTTACAGTCTAATTTATCATTTCAGCATACTGCACAAATTTTTACTTATATTACAACCTTAAAAAATATTCTACATCTGTTATCGCATGAGCAATTAGGGGTAGTTACCGAGCGTCAGAAAAATGCACTGGAAATAGGTATCCATGCATTAGAACAATTGGAAAATGAATTCCAAAAAGAAACCGAAGTTATTCTATAATAATATGGTTACACATTATCTAAACATTTAGGGAAAAATATTCTGGTCTCTTTGTATTTTTAGTTCCCATCATGGCATAATATAAGCCTATTCTGTAGTAATGAAAGATAATTAAATCGAAACATAAACACAGGAGAAGTTCTATGTCAACATTAAAGGGTAATTTACTTGTAGCCCAAGGTGGTGGTCCCACTGCGGTTATTAATCAAAGTTTAGTTGGAGTTATTACAGAAGCAAGAAAATATGCACAAATTACTCATATTTTCGGTGCAAAACATGGTGTCCAGGGGATTGTTGACGAAAATTTATTAGACCTGACTGAATTACCCTCGCACCAGTTAGAAGCAGTGGCACAGACTCCATCTTCTGCCTTATTATCAACCCGTAAAAAGCCCGATGCCGAATTCTGTAAAAAAATCTTCAATGTATTTAAAAAATATAATATACGCTATTTTTGCTATATTGGCGGAAATGATAGTTCTGAAACATGCAGAATCATCGGAGAATCTGCAAAAAGTGAAAATTATGATTTGAGACTTATTCATGTTCCTAAAACGATTGATAATGACTTAGTTCTCAATGACCATTGTCCTGGCTTCCCTTCTGCGGCAAAATATGTAGCACAAGCATTTGCCGGGATTAACTTAGATAATAAAGCATTGCCGGGCATTCATATTGTTGTAGTTATGGGACGACACTCAGGATTTTTAACCGCTGCATCTGCTTATGCGAAGAAATACAATGATGATGGTCCTCATTTAGTCTATTTGCCAGAAAGACCTTTAAAACTTGAACAGTTCTTCACAGATGTAAAAGAAGTATATGATCGTTTAGGGCGTTGTTTGATTGCCGTTTCCGAAGGTGTTCATGATGAAAGTGGAACAACCATTGCGGAGCGGTTCACAAAAGGGGAAGTGGATTCCTTCGGACATGTTCAATTATCAGGCACGGGAGCATTAGGAGATGATTTGGTTGTATATTTAAAAGAAAGATTTAAGGAACTTAAAATAGAGAAAATCAGAGCGCGTGCGGATACATTAGGATATCCACAGAGAAGTTTCTTAGGCTGTGTAAGTGAAGTTGACCAGAGAGAAGCCCGAGAAGTGGGTGAAAAAGCAGTGCAATTCTCCGCAGGACAAAATCAAACTGGTTCTGTATCCATCCAACGAATAGCAGATTATGTTGTTCGCTACGAGTTAAAACCATTGGAAGAAATTGCAAATAAGACAAAATATATGAGCGATGCGTTTATTAATGAAGCCGGTAATGGAGTAACAGCGGAATATATAAATTATCTTCGTCCCTTAATCGGACCATTACCCGTTTACGAGCAATTGGATGCACCTGCAGTTGATATAAACAAGATATAAAATATTTGACAAATGTGTAAAAAAAGATTATAATAACATCTCATCATAAAATTTAAATATTAAACATGGGGTATGAGATGTGGATAATTTAAGTGAACAATTTTTTAAGGCTCTTGACCAATATCAGGTTGAAGGGCTTAGTTTAAAATGGCCCTCGCACTCTTTTTCAGAACTGAAAATGAGTGTAGCTGGCGTTCAAGTAGGAAAAAGTATTTCTTTTATTCTACCGTGTAATCCTCTTTATCAAGATTGCATGGGTTTTCTACACCCGGGATATTTATCCTTTGCGTTTAATGAAGCCTTCTATTGCTTCGCTTTTTCAATCGCAAATCGCCCATGTATTCCTATTCAAACGAATTTTTCTTTGATCAATCCCATCCCAATCACTTCGTCTGCCCTTACTATTGAAATCTCTATATCTGCAAAAAGTCGGAAATTATTATTACTCACTGGAAAAGCCAAGAACTATCGTGAGAAAGTGCATGCCCTTGCAAATGCAATTGTAACTCCTTATTCTGTTTCAAATTCATCTGAATAAATACACAATGTTAAAGAGTATTATGCAAAAAAAATTATCCATCTACATTTTTATTATTCTTGCTTCTGCTATAACATTAATAATTTATGCAGAAAAGAATGTTATCCCTTTGAAACAGGCACATTCTCATAATGATTATCTTCGTCCGCAACCTCTTCTTGATGCATTGAATAACGGTTTTTGTAGTATTGAGGCGGATATACATATCGTTAATGGTGATTTGTTGGTTGCTCATGATTTGGATAAATGCAAACCTGAAAAGAACCTTGTCAATATGTATTTAAAACCCATTTTTGAGCGTGTTCAGAAAAATAATGGGCATGTATATGCAGTCCCTTCTGAATTCTGGCTATTGATAGATATAAAAAGCGAACCAGAAAGCACCTACACACTTCTGAAAGAACAATTATTACCCTATAAAAAGTTTCTTACTCGTATAGAAAATGGAGAAAAAGTTGAGGGAGCTGTAACCGTTGTTATTTCTGGGGCTGTTCCTCGAGAAACGATAGAAAAAGAAAAGGACCGTTATGTTTTCATTGATGGTAGATTAGGAGATTTAGATACAAATCCTTCACCTGACCTTGTTCCATGGATTAGTAATTCATGGTTCTCCATTTTTACCTGGATAGGAAAAGGAGATATGCCTCCACAGGAATTGAATAAACTAAAAGAAATCGTTTCCAAATCACACAAACAAGGCAGAAAAGTCCGTTTTTGGGGTGCCCCACAAACTTTAGAATGCTGGGAAGTTTTGTATAATGAAGGAGTAGATTTTTTAAATACGGATTTTCCGAAACGGCTATCTGAATTTTTAAAAAATAAAATGAAATAAATATCGAGAATTCAATACATGATGAAATTTAAAGTTGCTTTTGTAGGGTTGGGAAATATATGCAGGGAACGACATATTCCCGGATTAATGAAACTACCCAATGTTCAAATTATTGGCGTTATAAATAGGACAGAACAATCGAGTAAAAAAGTAGCTCAGGAATATAAAATTCCCCGTGTATATTCCTCATGGGCAGAATTGGTCAATGACCCGGAAGTAGATATTGTATGGATCGGCACCTGGCCTTATCTCCATGCTCCTGTAAGTATTTCCGCACTAAAAGCGGGAAAACATGTATTTTGTCAGGCTCGTATGGCAATGAATCTTTTAGAAGCACAACAAATGTATGAAACTGCTTGTCGAACAGGTAAAGTTGCTGGATTGTGCCCGGTGCCTTTCGGTATGACTTATGATAAAACGATTGCTCGAATGAGACGGGAAGGAATTCTTGGAGAAATATATTTTGTAAAAGTGAACAGTTTTAATGATTTTAACCTTGACCCTAATAAACCTTTGCATTGGCGTAAAGACCATCGGCTCTCCGGACAAAATGTGTTAACTTTAGGGATGTATATTGAATTGATACATCGTTGGTTTGGATGGACAAAAAGCGTTTGTGGAAATTATCAGATTTTTACACCCACACGAAAGACACCCGAAGGAGAAATTGTAGAAATACAGGTTCCAGACCAGGTACAGGCTCAATTAGAACTTGTTTGTGGAACCATAGCCCAACTGACCATATCCGGTATGTCAATCTATCCTCAGGAAAGTGTAGAAATTCATGCTCAATATAAAACGCTCTATTATGATGTACTCGAAGATAAACTCTATGAACTGGCTAAAAATGGAGAAAGAAAAATTATTGTTCCACAAGAAGAAGACTTTTACGATGTAAAAAATTGGTCTGTGGAAAAAGATTTTATTGAAGCCGTGTCTATGGGTAAAGAGTATCATCCTAATTTTGAAGATGGATTAAAATATATGGAAGTATTAGACGCTATTTATAAATCCGCACACTCCAACCAAAAAGTTTTTATTCGTTAATCAGTTCTGTAAGCAATTTTTCCAATTGTATACTTCCTTCCTCCCATGTAGAAAAAAGTGTTTTATTGTTATGTGAAAATGTGGGTTTTTGTTTTAACAAAGTATATATACGGTTTGGTATATCCATCGGGGTGTCATAAAAAAATAAATTTTCATTATCTCCCTCAAAAGGCAAATCTAATGCAGGGACAAAAACTTTTGCTCCTTTTGATATGAATTCCATTCCTATGTGATATAAATTTTTACTTAATACAGCGATGATTTCCCTTCCATCAATAATCTTTTGTATCCAGTCATGAAATTCTTCCGCAGGGATGGTATTTAAATCCTTATTGCCTATATAGAGAATATCGTAATGAGGTTTTTCTTTTTCTATTTGTTCAGCAAGTGATTTTAAGTGTCTTTGTCGATCTTTATCTAAAATAAGTATTCTCTTTTGAATTTGCTTTTCTGTGTTTGTTATTTCATTTACATTAGAACATACACCCATGGGGATGTAATTTAAATATTTTTCTGGCACACCTTTGTAAATTAAATCCTTTAATATTTCTTTTTGTGGAATGATAACAGGACCTGGAAAGTCATTTGAAGCAATCCATTGATTTCTCAGTGAAAAAATAATGGGTATATTTACAAAGGCTTCATCTATATCTAATTCAAATGGGTTTCCATCAATAATTTCAATTAGCGTAAATGGCTTAATATCCTTGCTTACCCGTTTTAATCGTGATAAGAAAAAAGGCATTAACCAGCGATAGGTCAAGGAATTCCCTATATTAATAACAAAGAAATTTCTCCAATGTGAAAGTGATGGGAACAAATTGAAGTTGTAAAGGTTCTTTCCCGGTTGAAGCCAATTAACGATATAACCTCGTCGGAATAACGCCGAAAAAAGTTCTACACAGTAATATACTTTCCAATTCCATGGATATTCTGCCAACCGAAATGGGCTAATGATATATAATCTCTTTTTCACCCAATATTTCCCTTATAAAGTATTTCTTTGTTTACAATTTTAAATAAACGGGCAGAATAAATAATAATTTCACCTTTGTAAAAATTGTATAATTAGTATCCGTAGTTTTATAAGAATACATTTTGCAATATAAATACAACAGAACTTTTAGAGAAGTAGAGTAAATTATGTCAGATACTTTAACATCAACAATGATAAAGAATAAATTACCCGGACATTTTTTTAACTCTGAGAATATCGGTTTTTGTCGAGTTCCAGGGAGAGTTAATTTAATTGGAGAGCATACAGATTACAATGGTTTCTCTGTGCTTCCCGTAACTATCAAGAAAGAAGTTCAATGTGCTTTTTCCCGACGAGATGATAATGAAATACATCTTTTCAATGAAGACCCTCGATTTCAACCGTTGTCTTTTTTAAATCAACCTGAAATTTTACCTTCTCCTACAGGGTCATGGGACAACTATATTAAAGCAGGTGTGATTGCGTTAAACAAAAAATTTAAAGTTCGAACCTTTCCGGGGTTCAATTTATTCATAAAAAGCACCTTACCCATTGCAACAGGATTAAGTTCCTCATCGGCTCTTGTCATAACTGCTTCACTGGCATACTTAAAGATATTAGGCAAGGAATTAGGTAGGGATATATCACGATTGGAACTGGCAGAACTTATGGCGGAAGGAGAACATTTTGTAGGGACTAAAGGCGGTGGAATGGACCAAACGGTTATATTGAATGGTGAGGAAGGACATGCCTGTAAAATTGATTTTTTCCCTATTCGAACAGCCCTTATTCCCTTGTTTGAAGACTATGTTTTTATCGTTTGCGATTCAACTATACGTGCTCAAAAAACGGGGGCTTGTTTGCATCGGTATAATGCAGGACCGCGCATGTGTTTTCTTGCATGTGCCCTTTTAGAAAAACATTTGCGGAATGAATTTGACAATGATTTACACATTAAACGATTGGGGGATTTATGGTCGGGTGACCTGTGCCTTACCTTTAATGAAATTCTTGATTTTACCGAACAGGCTATTCCCAAAGAATATCTATCATTGAAAGAAATTGCTTATCTTCTGGATATAACCCCACAGGATGTTCGTAAATTATGGTTAGGCGAGATTGAAGAACCTGAGAAGGGCTTTCCTTTAAGAGCTCGTATACAACATGTAATAACAGAACATAAACGCGTAGAACTATCTCGAGACGCATTATTAGCAAACGATGCATATACTTTTGGCAGGTTGATGAACGAATCTCATTCCAGTTGTGCTGATAATTATGAAATAAGTATTCCCGAACTGGATATACTTACTCAAATTGCCCGCAAATACGGAGCCATTGGCTCGCGTCTTACGGGTGCCGGCTTTGGAGGATGTACCGTTAGCCTTGTTCCTCGTGCAAAAGTAGATTATTTTATGGAAAATGTTGAAAAACAATACTATCAGAAATATTTAGGACTTCCTTCGGCTCAGGGAATGTTTATTGCAGAGACATGTCCTTCCGCTTCATATATAAATTAACTCTTTAACAGGACCTTTTTTATGACTATCCTTTTCCGTGAATTATATGAAGCAAAAGAAAAAGAATGGTTATCACCGTTAGCATGCCTTGCCATAAATTCCAAAGGGAGACAAGTACCGGAAAAGGAAGACCCTTACCGCACCTGCTTTCAGCGAGACCGTGACCGTATAATTCATTCCAAAGCATTCCGCCGATTAAAACGGAAGACGCAGGTATTTCTTGCTCCTTTAGGGGATCATTATCGAACGCGGCTTACACATACATTAGAAGTGGTGCAAATTGCCCGCACCATATCTCGCGTTCTGAGGTTAAACGAAGATTTAACCGAAGCCATTGCTTTAGGGCATGATTTAGGTCATACGCCATTTGGACATGCGGGTGAACGAGCACTAAATGAACTATCCTCATTCGGTTTTAACCATGCGGAACAGAGTTTGCGCGTTGTGGACATTCTCGAACAAAGACGAAAAGGCAAAAAAGGATTAAATCTCACTTATGAGGTTCGGGAAGGAATTCGAAATCATTCTCGGGGAAAATGCATTCTTTTCGGACAACCCTGTCCGGAAAACATAAGTTATGAAGCACTTATTGTTAGTTTAAGTGATGTAATAGCATATATCACTCATGACATTGACGATGCAGTCCGTGCAAAAATTTTGAAAATTGACCAATTACCTTCAAAAGCCATTTCTATTCTTGGAAAAACGGCATCCGAACAGATTGATACTATGGTTCACGGGGTTATCGAAGGTTCTACACAGGGCAATATCCAGATTGTCCCGGATGTATTAAATGCTATTGTTGAATTAAGGACTTATTTGTTTGAAAAACTTTATCCATCCGAACCGATAGCAAGGGAAATTAACAAAGCCCAGAGGATTATCCGTGAATTGTTCCATTACTTTATGAAAAATCCTCCCGAAGATATATTACAAAATGACCCTGAATTTACACAAAATTCTATAGAAAGAAATATTATTGATTTTCTTGCAGGTATGACAGATGAATATGCTTTAAATAAATATCAAGAATTGTTTTTACCTTCCCCATGGCACACATAAAATTAGCAATCATAACAGGCTCGGGTTTGAATTTTACAAACATTTTAGATGTTTACTGTCAGGAAAAATCTTTATTCGATGTATTTCCCGAAATCACAACACAAATAGCAGGGCATAAATATCAAATCATTGATGGCTTTATTGGTTCGATACCCACAATAATTTGCAGTGGCAGGATACATGCTTATGAGGGGTATGAATTTGAAAAATTTAAATCTTTTTTAAATTATTTTAGAGAACAAGGAATAACACATCTAATCTCTATAAATGCAGTGGGTGGATTAAATAAAGACATGTCTGTTGGAGATTTTGTATCCGTTGAAAAACTTGTTTCGGTTCAATATAAACCTTTTCCTACTCCTCCAATAATGTATCCATCGTGGGTATTTCATCACTATCATCCGAAAGGCACTTATATCTGGGTAACGGGACCATGTTATGAAACGCAATCCGAATTACGACTATTTTTATCTATGGGAGGCGATGTTATCGGTATGAGTGGAGGACCGGAGTTGTATTGGGCTATGGAAATGGGTATGAAAACAGCCATGTTTTCTTGTGTTACCAATTATTGTTTTGATCATTCCATCTTAACTCATGAACAGGTTGTCGCTAATGCACAGAAAGCATGTGCTCGTTTTGAACAGATGTTCCGCAATATGGTTATAAAAGAACTTGCTGACATTTAATTCTTTATACATAGCGATTATGTAAAAAAAGTTCTAAAGGATTTTATATAAATTTACTAATTGTTCGGTGCTTCGGATAAAACAGGACGGTAATAATTAATAGCAGTAAATCCTATTGAGGTATCTTTTATATTTAATTTTCTACCGGATTGCTCATAACCTAAAAAGGTTCCCTGAACATCCTTGGGTAAAAGGGCAACAAATAGATACATTGCATTCTTCCCACACACAGGGTTTTTTGTCCTTTCAAAATAATCCTGCAAACCTAACAGGTCTTTCTTCATGAGAAGGTCAATCAATTCTTTATCCAATTTTTCTTGCATTTCAAGCATTTGTTCCGCAGGTGCCGGTGTATAGTTAAATGAGGCACCCCACGATGTTAAATCCGTACTTAAAATTAACAGCGTTTTATCGGTAATAAATCTTCGTAATGTTTCTACGATATTTCTAAATACATTAGAACTCTCTTTTCCATAATTATCAACAAATTCCCCAACAAGAATCGGCATAATCTTTGTAGATTTCAGTTTATACTGTAACATGGGTAAAATTACTTCTACGGAATATTCATTTTCATGGATAGCGGTTCTTCCCTGTCGCAATGATTTCTGCAATGATTGCATCACTATATAAGGAGATAGAGCCATCTGCTCTAATTTTTCATAATCAACGCGCACCACACCTAAAGGTGTTGCAAAACCTTGTATGGATGGCAAAGAACAACCCGCAAATTTAGCAATGTGGGAAGGAGCCAGAATAATTACATTCTCAAACTCCTCTTCTTTAATTTCTGCAAAAGCACGAGCCATCAAATTTCCACATAAACCCCATCCTGAATGAGGGACAACACAGGCAACCAGTTTGTGATTGGTATTAGGGCTTGGAGGAACCTGCTCGAAAAACTTTTGAAGCGTTTCCTTTAATACCGGTAAGTCTCCCGGATACAATGTCCCTGCCGAAACAGGGCGGCGTATTTTCTCAGCAGAAAAAAGCAACGGGTTAATAAATAATATCAAAAGGGACAATAAACAAATTACTGGTTTTATGCTTCTTCCTGGAAAAAAAGATGAACACATATTTTATATACCTTATTCATTATAAATTTTCAGTTACTTATGAATTTGAGGATTATTATATATAATCAGTATAATACATACTCTATGATTTTAAACGAAAATGGATAATCGTGCAGTAATTTCTTTTTAAATTCAATTTTAATCCTATAACCCTAATAAGAATGGAGTTATCCGATGGCACAATTTGACCCGAGAAAAGTTCGTAATGTTGGTTTTGCAGGACATGGTGGTGTTGGAAAAACAATGTTAATTGAACGAATATTGTATTCCGCAGGACTAACCACTCGCTTAGGAAGCATTGAAGATGGAAACACTGTTTGTGATTATCTGGAAGATGAAAAAGACCGCAAGTGTTCCATTGCTATGAAATTAGTTCATTTAGATTGGAAGGGGACACGGATACATATTGTTGACCATCCGGGTTATACAGACTTTATCGGAGAGTTATGTGCATCCTCCGCCGTTCTCGATGCGTTAGTTATCCTGGTAGATGCAACTACAGGTGTTCAAGTAGGAACGGATATAGCATGGAAATATGCAGAAAAGAGACAAATTCCCCGTGCTATTTTTGTTAATAAATTAGACCGTGAACATACCAATTTTAATGAAGTAGTTGAAAAGATTCAGAATGCCTATGGCAAACATTGCGTCCCAATAGTAATGCCCATAGGACAATCCGCAAACTTGAGTGGTGTTGTTAATATTGTTACGGGAGATGCCTCTGTTTTAGGAGCCGAAGCAGAAAAGGCAAAAGAAGCCATCGTAGAGGTGGTTGCGGAAACAGACGAAGCACTTATGGAAAAATATCTGGAAACTTTTGAATTATCTCAGGAAGAATTTGATAAAGGGCTTCAGAAAGGAATTAGCACAGGGAAAATTATCCCAATCATCGCAGGTAGTGTTACTAAGGGAATTGGTCATGAAGAATTGCTTGACATTATAGCCAATTCATTCCCTAATCCGTTAGAACGGACTGTTGTGGCAAAGAATTCTGCTGGTGAAGATGTCGTTATAACACCTGACCCCGATGGTCCCTTTGTGGCTCAGGTATTCCGTTCTATGGTTGACCCATTTGTAGGACATCTCACTTATTTCCGTGTATTTTCCGGCACTTTACGGTCGGATTCGGATTTTTATAATAGTTCCACACAAACCAAAGAGCGTTCAGGTAAAATTGTAATGCTGATAGGAAAGGAGCAAAAGCAGATAGCAGAAGTAGGTCCCGGAGATATTGCCGCAATGACAAAGTTAAAGAATACCCATTTCGGTGATACGCTGACTGTTTCGGGCAATGAGATAAAACTTCCTACGATTGAATTACCTCGTTCTATGGTTAAATTAGCCATTTCTCCAAAATCAAGGAACGATGAAGACCGTATTGGTGAAGCGTTAAATCGTATGGCAGAAGAAGACCCCACCTTCAGCCATTACAGGGATAATGAAACAGGTGAACATGTTATCCGTGGGATGGGCGATTTACAGATTGAAATTCTATTAAATCGAATGAAACGGAAATATAATGTAGAAGCAGAAACCCGTATCCCCAAAGTTGCTTACAAAGAGACCATTCGTGGTAAAGCAGAAGTTCAAGGAAAATACAAGAAACAGACCGGAGGTCATGGACAATATGGCGATGTCCACCTTCGACTTTCTCCCAATGAACGCGGTGGTGGATATAAATTTGTAGATAGTATCGTAGGTGGTGTTGTTCCCAAACAATACATTCCTGCAGTTGACAAAGGAGCACAAGAAGCACTGGCAAAAGGTGTGATTTCAGGACATCCCGTCGTTGACATTGTTGTTGATTTATTCTTCGGTTCCTATCATACGGTGGACTCTTCCGAACTCGCTTTCAAAATCGCTGCTTCCCTTGCTATACAAAAGGGTGTTCGCGAAGCAAACCCATGTATATTAGAACCCATTATGGAAATTACGGTAACTGTCCCCGAAGATTTTATGGGTGATATTACCGGGGATTTAAATAGTCGCCGTGGAAGAATTTTAGGGATGGAACCTGTTGGAGGTGGCTTACAGCAAATACGGGCATTGGTTCCTGAATCAGAAATTCTCCGTTATGCAACTGATTTGAGAAGTATGACGGGTGGTAGAGGAACCTTCGATTTGAAATTTAGTCATTATGACGAAGTACCCGAATTTATTGCCAAAGATATTATTGCTGCCTATGAAAAATCCCGTGAAGCAGGGAATGAATAATTAAAGATAAGAATACTTTTCGGATAAAAATATTACAGAGTTGTAAAAATTTTGACTATATGCTCTAAAAGCGACTTGTCTTCTCCCTGTGTAACTAAGAGAAACATCTTGCGGCGAGCTACGCGTTCCGGTTTGTTTTTTGAAGGAGCCGCCCCTAATGATTGAGCAAGTCCCCATGCTTCAACGATTGCCGTACCCGGGTCCTTTTTATACATCTCTGCATATCTCGCAATAGTCCCTTCATTATCATACTGATATATATTCACTAATGCATCTCCTACCCTAAAACTTATTTGAGCAATTGCCTCATTCGTTGGTGGACTGACCACCTGTATTTCAACTACACCTAAATCCGATTTTTTAAATCCTTCTATGATTCTTTCCATACTTAGTGGAGCAGGAAGAAACTGTATTAAAATAGGAACACCGATAATAAGAATCCCTAAAACTATACATATCTTGACTATTTTTGCTAAATCCATAAAATAGCCCTCTTATTGAAAACTTCTGACCAAATTACCCACAACTAATGTCCATCCATCTACAAGAACGAAAAGAATTATCTTAAAAGGTAACGATACGAAAATAGGGGGTAACATCATCATACCCATAGACATTAATGTGCTTGCCACTACCATATCAATAATTAAAAAAGGAATATATAGCAAAAAACCAATCATAAACGCGGTTTTAAGTTCACTCAATACAAAGGCAGGGATAAGAACATGTGTTGGAACATCATCCGGGGTATTGGGTCTACCTCTTCCCGAAATCTGCAACATGGTTTTCAGTTCCTGAGGTCTTGTTTGTTTGAACATAAATTCCCGAATAGGAGTTAAAGCACGATTAAATGCTTCCGACTGACTAATTTGCTGTTGAATATAAGGTTGTATGGCTTCACGATTAACCCGTTCATAGGTAGGCATCATAATAAACATTGTCAAAAATAGAGATAATCCAATTAAGACTTGATTGGGAGGAGTCTGTTGTGTCGCTAACGCCTGTCGAAGGAAGGCAAGGACTACAATAATCCTTGTAAAAGATGTGGTTAAGACAAGAATTGCCGGCGCTAATGTAAGTGCAGTAATAAGTATTACTAATGTTAATGTGGTAGAAAGATTCTCAGGGGCAATTGCTTGCTGAGCAGTTCCAACAATATTTACACCTGTTGGATTTGTTACCGAAGTACGGGAAGGTTGAGCAAAGGAACTGGACACCCAAATAATAAAGAAGCAAAACAAAAAAAGTCCAAATTTTTTACTTTTCAAAAGGGTGTTTTTTTTTATCCTCATGCTAATAATTCTACTGGTCTGAAGCATTATTTGTTTCTTCTCGTATTGCTTGCTGTAGTCTTTGTATGTTTGCTTTCAAGGAAGCCAATTCATCATCTATATTTTCTGATACTTCGGGGATTTTTGAAGAACCCTGGGATTGAATTCTTGTTTCGACATCATCTAAAACCTTACTAAATGTCTTTTGTGGATAAGAAGGCTCTGCAATATCTTCATTTGCAATAGAGGCAAAAAATTCATCCTCTGGAAAGGCAAATAATAAATTCATTTGGTCTCCTGAAATGCCTAAAACAAAAACTTTCCCTGCACTTTGCACATAATAAATTCTTGCACGCGGAGATAAATAAAGAACACCTACAATTTTTCCAATAGATTTCATCCCTCGATATGTTTTATTTGAAAAATAGCGAAGCACTCCTAATAATACAAGTATCAATCCAACGACAAAGATAAGGGCAACAAGCGTTCTAAAGAAATAATATATCCATGAAGTTCCTGTTGTAGATGTATTGGAACTAGCTGAAGTGAGATTTTCTCCTTCTGTGTTTTCTGGGGTTGTTTGCTCCGAACCCCAAACTGTCTGATGTTGAGAGAACCATGTATTATTTGTTTTAGAGGATGTATTTTCCTTCTCAAGGGGTGTTTCTACATTTTTTACTGGATTAGCGCCCTCATTGCTTTTTCCCACATATTGTCCAGGGTCTTTTAATTTATCCAGAATATTATCTTTTTCAGTTGGAGAAGTATTTTCTGCAAAAATATATAGTCCCGAAATAAATAACAACAAAAATGGAATAACCCAAAAAATATTTTTCCTATTCTTCATCTCTTTTAAATCCCTCAATCTCGATTATGCGAATATGTAAAGTATCGGCTAAAACTATCATCTCTCCCCTACCTATAAGAATACCATTAAAAAATATATCTGCCAACTCACCCGCCTGTTTGTTTAATGTAACTATAGACCCTTTGTCTAACTTCAAAATATCTTTTATTTTTATAGAACATCTTCCCAATTCTGCACTCACATTAATAGGAAGCATTGCTAAATCATTTAAAGTCAGGTGAACCGCGGAAGGGGGAGTTTCTTTTTCTAAATCTTCCTCAGGAACAAAATCAGAAATATTTTCAGAATTTTGTATAGCCATCATTATAAGTCCACAATGGTATATTTAAGATACATAACTTCAAGAATAGATCCCTGAATTCCTGGGGATAATTTATTCAACAATTGATTTGCCTCATTTTTCGTTTGTCTTAATAGTGCTTCCTGGACACCGGGGTCATTAAGTTCGGTTCGTGTGCGATTTCGATGTATTTTATTTATCAACGCTGTAAAATACTCCTTTTTCCCCTCAACTACAGTTGATACCTCCGGTCCAGAGCAGGACATTGCCACTTGATAAATTAACAGGGGTGCGGGGATATCTGATTTTTGTGTAATTACCGTTGCTTGCGTTTCATCAAACTTTACAATTACTGCCGTTGCTGGTATTGTATCTGAAGTATCAACACTTGCAGAAGAAGTTTTCTCATCTGTGTTATCCGTTAATAGCATGGGTCGTAAAACAAACATAAATACAACAATCGCACTAATCGCTGGAATTAGCACACTTGCCCCTCCTATTAAGAGCAATTTTACAAGGCTTGATGATTTTTTTTGTCCCTGTTGTTCCGGTGCTTTTTCATCCGCCATAAAAACCATTCCTTATATCATTTATATTCATTGTAATAATAGAAAAACACATTCCAAGAAATAAAATCAAGGTATTCCCTTTTGTATCATTTCCATTTTTTCCTCACTTACAAAACCTCGCACAAAAATTTCAACACGACGGTTTTCTTTTCTTCCCTCTTCAGTTAAATTCGTTGAAATAGGCTGGCTCGATCCACAAGCTGTAATTTCAAACATTTCAGGAGTAAGAGAACTAACGGCAAGCATTTTCCGCATAACCTGGTCAGAGCGATAATAACTCAAGTCATAGTTATCTCTATATCTGGGATTATTCACGATAGGAGTATTATCTGTATGTCCCTTTATCTCTACAAAAACATCGGTAAGTTCTCCTAATATTTTTGATACAGATTCAATTATAGGAAACGATTCGGGTTTCAGGTCTGCACTTCCTCTATCAAATAAAATGGAGTCAGGGAAGGTTATTTTTATCCCTCCTTTTGCATCATATTCCACTTTAACCTGTTTATCCTGTCCTATGATTTGCAATTCTTCGGCTATTTTCTGGGCTGCCTGTTGCATTTTCCTTTGCTGTTCTCTTCGGTTCATCATTTGCAAATCTAAAACACCTGTATTTTTGGGAAGCACACTCAGAGCACCTTCAAGAGAACCCATTGCCTTCTTAAAGTCTTCTTCACTAATGGTTGAAAAAGATAGCAGTAGAACAAAAAAAGTCAAGAGCAGACTCATCATATCCCCATAAGTAACTACCCACCCTGGGGCACCCCCTTCTCCTTCAGGCTGTTTTTTTCTTTCCTTTGCCATAATCTTTACTTTTTCCCTATTACTATCTTTTTCCGCAATTCAGGTGCTATAAATGCTTTCAGTTTCTGTTCAACGACGCGGGGATTATCTCCTGATTGTATTGATAAAATACCTTCAATTATAACTTCTCTTAAAAGCAATTCTTCGGCAGTTCTAACTTTTAGTTTCCCGGCAAGAGGCAACATAATTAAGTTAGCAATTAATGCTCCGTATAATGTAGTTAAAATAGCAATAGCCATACCAATACCAACTTGAGATGGGTCTTCCATCGTAGCAAGCATTTGCACCAAACCAATCAATGTTCCTATCATCCCGAAAGCAGGAGCGTATGCAGCCATTGCGGTTAGAACGGATTGTCCCAACGCGTGTCGGTCTTCCATAAACGCTAATTCTGTTGTAAGGATGTCTTTAAGCAATTCAGGAGCGGTTCCATCAATCGCAAGTTGTATACCCCGTTGCAAAAATTCATCATCTAATTCCGATGCAGGTCCTTCGAGAGCAAGAATGCCCTCTCTTCTTGCAATAGTCGCAAACTCAATAATTTTTTCGATTAAGGTTTCTATAGGCGTGAGTTTCTGGACAAATGAGTTTTTTACAGTATTAAATACCTTTAACACATCACTCAATGGATAATTGATTAGCGTAGATGCTATGGTTCCTCCTACTACAAGAATAAAAGAAGGTATATTAATAAAGATTACAATTGACCCCCCCATAAAAATAGATATAAGTGTCAAAGATATCCCTGCAATCAATCCTATTACAGTTGCTAAATCCATAGAACTCCTTTTTCTATGTTATATACATATTCTTTATTTTTATTAATATAATACACCTCTTCATCTCTGATTTTAACATGATTGAACCTTTTTTTGCTATTACAATTAAATAAGAAAATAGGCTGAGGTTGAAAGCCTCAGCCTAATGAAAATCAGTCAGATTTTGTTGCCAATAAAATCATGTATTATAGATTATCTTCCTAAATTAACGGTTTCTTGTAGAAGTGTATCTGCTGCGGTTATGGTTCGGGCATTCGCCTGAAATCCGCGTTGCGTTACAATTAATGAACTAAATTCTGTCCCTAAGTCAACATTGGAACTTTCTAAAACTCCACCAGATACAGTACCTCTGCTTCCTGAGCGAGGAGGACCTACTTGAGCGACACCAGAAGCTGGGGTTTCAAGGAACATATTATTCCCATCACGAACCAATCCACCCACATTGGAAAATGTTGCTAAGGCTACCTGAGCAAAAACGCGGGTAAGTCCATTGCTGAATACGCCCACAATCTCACCATTGGCTCCGATATTAAAACTTTCAAGGACACCTCTTGGAAAACCATCCTGGGAACGAACAGTAACATCACTACCTGTAGTACTATCTGTTGCCAGTTGAGTAATTTCTGTAAAATCTATATTGAATGTTAAATCATTAGGTTGCGAACCTGTTATATTCATTAATGCACCGGGGATTGTTACCGTTCCGGTTGTTCCTAATGGTAATGTACCGGAAGTGCTAAATGTTAGTGCACCGGTACCCACACTATTCCCATCGTATGAGGCTTGCCATGTCCATTGATTCGCAGGGGTTGCCTGTTTCGTAAATGATAAAGTTACCAATCGTGAAGTACCTAAAGAATCATACACTTCTACTGTCCTCGTTACTGTAGTTGGAACAGGAGTTGTAGGAGCGTTAGCATTTAGATTTCCAATTAGGTATACATTGGTAGTGGAACGAACAATCCCTGCACTTCCAATAGGTATAGAAATATCCTGTGGCGGCTGGTCCGTATTTACGACACCCGTATCGTCAGCAAGATAACCCTGCACACGCATACCGGTAGCGGGATCAATAAGTAACCCGTTTGAGTTTAAATCAAAAGAACCATCACGGGTAAATGCTGTCTTCTGCCCATCACTCAATACAAAAAATCCATTCCCTTGTATTGCCAAATCGGAAGAAACACCTGTAGACAAAAGGGAACCCTGCTGATGATTGACATCAATACTTGCAATACGCACACCTAACCCTACTTGTTGCGGATTAGATCCTCCAAAATTGCCTACCGGGGCAGAACCTCCTCTTAATAATTGAGAAAACAAATCCTGAAAAAGGACACGAGAAGAACGGTATCCAACCGTGTTTACATTTGCAATATTGTTTGCAATTACATCCAACCTGCGTTGATGAGATTGTAAACCTGTTACTGCCGTTAACATTGCCATTCCCATAGTTATATCTCCTTATGGTTTATTGTTTGTTTTATGTTAATAAATCTTCTTTTAATTTCAAATGAATGTTTTATTACTTTGTGTCGGGTTGTTCTATGCGAACACTTTGAACCTGGTTAATAGGAACTTTGTTTGAACCTATATTCAAAAGGAGAACTCCATTCTCAATGGATACTCCATCAACTTTTCCTTTAACAGGGGTACCCTCTATCGAAGAACCTTCGATATACCTGCCAATCATTTGTTGACTGGCACTCATAGACATAGATTGCACATTTTGAGATAAAGTCTGAATATCTTGCTGTAGTGATACTATACTCGTATTCGTTTTAATAGACTGTTCCAATGCTGAAAATTGAGCTAACTGGGCAAGCATTTCTGTATTCTGAACCGGTTCTAACGGGTCTTGATATTGCATTTGCATAACCAGTAATTGCAGAAATGTATCTGAACTTAACTCTCTTGATGGTGTTCGAGTTGTTGCTGTGCTGTTACTGGTAGATTGTGCTTCGGCAGATTTTGCAATAGATAAACTCTTCGCACCCGTAGACTCAATAACTTTCTTTAAGTAATCTTGAAGTAGTCCTTTTCTTCTCGCCTGATACAAGGACTGCATTTCCTTTAAAACCTCTGTTCTTTGAGTAGGTGTCGGGGCATTTAATCCCGAAATATTTGATTTAAATTGAACCATTGCATTCATATTGTTTCTCCTTTATACCCATAAACTTAATGTGCCATTATGGTAATCGGAAATGGGTTTTGTTTCTTCTACTGTTTGTTGTAAATCTCTATTTGAGTAATATAAGGTAGGTTCTATCTGAACCTCCTTTGAAAAGGAATGTGAATTAAAATCTTGATTTAACATAAGGCTTGTTGTCCCTGTTGAAATCACCTGCACATCCTTAACAAAGATACCTTCTTGTTTCAGAACTTCTCTTAATTGAGGTAATCCTTGTGTTAATACTTTATGAACATCATTGTTAGAAGTAGTCAGTTGAATCCCGATTTTTCCTGAATTTTCCTGAACCTTAACCTCCATTAATCCTAATGACTCGGGTTCCAATCTTATTGTAATTATCTTTGTTTCTGATCGAAACGCAAACTTTATCTGTTCCGTCAGGACAGACCTCAATGAAGATAAGTTAGCAACAACTTCTTTAGGTTCTGCCGGGACTATAGACAATGTTTTTTCAGAGGCTCTCTCGTTTCCTATCTTCATGGATTTTTCTGAGAGGATTCCTATTTGAGGGTTCGTATTAGGCAAATCAGATTTATGTTGTGAACTTGAATTGCTTTGTTCACCTGAACCGGAAATTAACCTTGCTTCTAAAACTTTAGAAAGGATATTTTCTCGCGGTTCTACATTCCCATTATTGGATAAATAGTGCTTTATATCTGCTAATACATCTATATATTTCTGCTGTGTGTTTGTTTGTGTATCTACTACATTACTTTGGACATTTTTATCGCTTGATACTTGCCCCAATTTTAAAAGACCCAGTTTTTGCTGTTCTTCTGGCTTCACAATAGCAGATAATTCTATATTTTTGATATGTAGTTTATCCTGCATTTGAGATAGTTCCGCTGTCTCTACTTTACTTATTTGAACTATATCCGCAGGGGTAATTGGTTTTTGACCATCACCAGACGGATTTTCTTTTTGTGATGAATTTAAATGTGCCGAATTTTTTATTACTACATCCGTCTGCTCTATGACAGGCTGTTCCGATTGCATTTTTCCAATTCCCTGAGCCAAATCAGTTCCTAATTGTAATGGCAACTTATCTCGCATTTCAGGGGTAATAGGAATATCTTGTTTTACATCTACCTCTACAAGAGTTGCATTTTTTGCTTGTACATTTTCCTGTCTAACAGCAGGATTTAATTCAACATCTAAATCATGCAATTGCATTATTTCTTCCGCAGTTCCACTCGTTACATTAGAAGGCAACTCTGTACTCATCGAATTTATGATAACAGGAGAAATATTTTCTACCTCTGCCTCCGAATGAACTTCTGCTTCCATTTCAGAACCATTGCTGTTCTGCTGAAGAGGCATTGCTGCTAAACCCATTTGTGCCATTAAGATACTTAGAACCTGTCCGAAATCACTTCCATCAGAGTTTGGATTTTCTCGAGTGCCTGTATCCGTTCCTTGGATTTCCCCTGGCACAACAGGGAAAAGGGCGTTCATTATACTATCAATCATAAATTCTCTCCTATAAAAAATAGAAATTAATATTTCAATAGAATTACGAATAAGTTTTGAGTAAGATTATTTTTATTGAGGGATAATTTTTACGAGGCGGGAGTAGAAGGAGGTTGCACTTTTTGTAGGGCTTGAAGTACCTGTGCTGCTAATTGAGCATCTAAGGCTTCTACTATTTTCCCTCTTTCCTTTGGTTTGACATAAGTAAGAATTTCGGCAATCTCATCCGGATTCATTGTCTTTAATCGTTCCGCTGCTTTATCCGGTTTCATACCACTAAGCGTAACCGCAATTGCTTGCATTTGCATTGCTTTTTCTTTTTTATCCTCCCCTAATTTTGAACTAAGTTCTTTCTGGATAGATTCTATCTTCGACTGCATCTGTTGTAATTCCTGAGATTTTGCTTTTATCTCTTCCTCTTTTTTCTTTATTTCCTCTTCTTTCTGTTTTAATGATGCTTCTTTCTTTTGTATTTGCTCAATTAATGTAGCAATGGAATCTTCTTGAATATTGGGCTGGGGTATTGTTACTTTTTGAGTGGCAGGAGAAGGGGCAACTAATTTCTGAAGTGATTCCCCGGATAGATTTCCAGTAATGGCTAATATTCCTACCAGTGTCCCCACAAAAGATATAACTGCTAATATAATTATCAGGAGAAATCGCATATTTTTATTTCCTATATTTCAACACCATGCTTTTATATCATAGGGCTTTTTTAATCTTCATTAAAAATCGTGTCCCACTCAAATCATCCGTGCTCTTTTGAATTTCCTTTTGAACCCAATTACGAAAAACTTTTTCTCTATTCTCTCTCAATTTTTGGAGCATTTTTTCTTCTATCATAATTTGCTCCAATTCTTTTCTTTGCATATTGGCTATATTTTCTAATTCGCTTTTCTTCTTCTCTAACAACTCTTTTTGCTTACCTAAAAACACAATATATTCAAACGAATCCGAAATTTCTTTTACTTTCTGTGATTTTTTTTGCATGGTTTGAACTTGTGTTATATGGTCTTTTTGTAATTGTTCTGTGTTTTCTATTTCCTTTTGAATATTTTGTATTTTCATCAATGTTTCCGCTAATTTTTGGGCACATAATTGTTCTTGTGTTTTACGAATTCTTATTAGGGGGTCATAACGCTGATAGTCTCTTTGATTCATAACAATTAACTAAGTGCCTCCTTCATTAGTGATAATATTTGATCCCAGTGAACTTTTTCATACAAATCCTGGATTAAAAATTTTCTTATTTTCGGCATGAGTCGTAGTGCTTCATCAATCTCTTTATTTGACCCCGTAACATAAGCCCCGATATTTATTAGATCTTCTGCATCGCGATAAGTAGCCAGAATACTTCGTATCTTATTCGAGAGAACACGATGTTCCGGTGATGTAACTTCTAACATTGAACGACTAATACTCTCTAAAACATCTACCGGGGGATAATGTCCGCGTGTTGCCAAACTCCGTGATAAAGAAATATGCCCATCCGTAATGCTTCGAACAGCATCTCCTATAGGGTCATTCAAATCATCTGCTTCTACAAGGACTGTATAAAAACCGGTTATAGTCCCTTTTTCGGATGTTCCTACCCGTTCTAAGAGTCGGGGCAAGAGACTGAACACGGAAGGTGTATATCCTTTTGTAGTTGGAGGTTCTCCGATAGATAAGCCTACCTCTCGTTGTGCCATAGCAAATCTTGTTATCGAATCCATCATCAACAATACATCGGCACCCTGGTCACGGAAATATTCAGCTATGGTTGTTGCTACATAACCCGCACTAATTCGTCTTAATGCGGGTTCATGTGATGTTGCCACAACAACCACAGACCTTTTCAGCCCTTCTTCTCCTAAATCTAAATCAATAAATTCGCGGACTTCTTTACCTCGTTCTCCTACAAGGGCGATAACATTTATATCTGCATTGGTATTTCGTGCAATCATCCCAATCAATTTACTTTTTCCTACCCCACTCCCTGAAAGAATTGCTACACGCTGTCCTTTACCACAGGTAGCACATCCATCAATAGATTTTATTCCTGTTGCTAATGGTTTCGTTATTCGAGGACGAAATACGGCAGATGGAGGGCTTGTATATAATGACCTTTTTTCATTGACTTTAGGGAAGGGTTTTCCATCTATAGGATTACCGACAGCATCAATAACCCTCCCTAAAAAAGCATCTCCAACAGGAACATTTCTCGATTGAAAAGTTGGAATTAAAATATAGTCGGGTCCTAAACCCTGAATTTCATCCAGAGGCATTACAAGGTAATAATCATTTCGAAAACCAACCACTTCCACAGGTATTAAATTTTTCCTATCCCTTGATGATATATAACATAGGTCCCCAATTCTCATTTCCGGACCACTAACTTCAATCGTTAGCCCCGTAATATTCTTCACCTTGCCACAAATATGAAACGGTTTCGTTTCTTGAACAATATCTATATAAGGCTTAAATGTCAACACCGTTTTCCCTCGCAAGGTTAACTATTTTCTCAACAATTAGTTTTAATCGTGAAGAAATTTGATTATCAACGAACTGTGTCTTGGTCTCCGCTATACATCCTCCCCTTTCTATCATTTCATCCGGAATAAAAGTGACCTTTTGCGTTATACTTCCATCTCCCCATCGGGACTTGATTTCGCCTTCGATTATTAAATAATCATCTGGATGAATATGTAAACAAATCTCCTGACTTTCCACTAATTCCTCTAATGTTTCTTTTACAATTGTTTTAACAATATCTGGATTTATTTGAAGTTGGGCGGAGATTACTTTTTCAGAAATTTGAAAAACTAATTTGAGGATTTGAGGGGTTATTTGTTCCAAAAAATCCGTTCTTGCTTGGGTAATTTTTTCTATACTCTCTTGAACAATTTTATTCGTTTGCTCAAGGAACTGTTGAAACTCCTGTTCTGCTAATAATTTCCCATCATTATATCCTTCTTCATAGGCTTTCTGTTTAATTTCCTCTGCTTCCTGTTGAGCCTGCTCTAAAATCATAGCCCGTAATTCTTCAGGGGAATACATACTTAAAGGGTCATCGGATATCTCTTTTTCTTTGGGAAACTCTTTTAAATCGTCACGAGATAAAAATTTTACTTCGGCATTTTCCACAATAGACTTTTGTGTTTTCTTAAACTGAGACATAGACATATTTATCCTGATTACTAAACAAGAATTTCTTCACCTCCCCCTTCTCCTCTCCCCGTAATAATAAGGTCACCTGATTCTTCTAATCGGCGTATAACTGCCACAATTCGCTGTTGAGCCTCTTCTACATTCTTCAGTCGAACAGGACCCATAAATTCAATTTCTTCTTTTAACATTTCACGAGCACGCTCTGACATATTTTTGAATATTTTGTCTTTTACCTCATCGGTAGACGACTTCAATGCTAAGGCTAAATCTTTAGAGTCAATTTCTCTTAATGCCTTTTGAATACCTGCATCATCAACATAAATCAAATCATCGAAAGTAAACATCAACTTATTAATTTCATTTGCTAAATCTGCGTCTCTTTCTTGCAATTTTTCCATAATATTCTTTTCCGCAGACCGTTCAACAAGATTGAGTATTTCCGCCACCTCTTTCACACCTCCCGCAAAAGTAAATCCTTGTGTAAATACAGCTGCCATCTTTCGCTCCAGAACATGTTCTACTTCATGAATAATCTCGGGAGCCGTTCGGTCCATTGTCGCAATACGATAAATGACATCGGTTTGTGTCTCGGGAGGTAATGAAGAAAGAGCCAGAGCAGAAACTTTGGGGTCAAGATGAGCTAATATCAAAGCGATGGTTTGAGGATGTTCTTCCTGAATAAAACTACTAATCTGGGCAGGGTCAGCCTTCTTCAAAAATTGAAAGGGGACTTCCTGTAACGAACTTTGCAAACGACCCAATATCTCTATTGCTTTTTGCGCACCAAATGATTTCTCTAATAATTCCTTTGCTAATTCAATACCGCCTTCAGCCACAAATCGTTTCGCTTCTGCCATCTGGAAGAACTCATCAAATATTTTTGCCTTAATTTCCGGGTCAATAGTTCCCAAAGAAGCAATATCCAGCGTCAGGCGGTCAATTTCTGCTTCTCTTAAATGCGCAAGGATGCTACTCGCATGTTCGGGACCCAAACATGCCAGCAGTATTGCCGCTTTTTTCCGACCTGTTAACTTATCTGGTTCTTTTGTATCTTTTCTCGGTGCCGTATTACTCTTCTCCTTCTGATAACCATGAACGAATTAAAGCGGCTGCGGTTTCGGGTTCTTCAATAGAAACCCGAGCCACTTCCCGAGCCACTTCCTGTCTTCTTAAATCTTCTTTTGTTGCACCCGGTAATTCAACCGCTTCAATTTCTTCTTCTATTTCTTTCTTCTCTACTACAGTGCTTCTTAAAAACGATCTCAATAATAGAAAGACGACAAAAATAACTATTAATTGAATAACGACTGTAACGGGTGTTAGCCATGTTCTCCATTGGAATGGTATTTCTTCTGTTTTAGGAATTCCCGTCTCTAATTCAGAAATACCAAAAGGCTGATCGTAAACTAACACTTCTGTAGGAACTTCTCCCTCGCCCACTGCGGACATTACAAAATCTTGAAACATCTTTTTCCGCTCTTCGGAAAGACCTATATAGTTCCGTTTTGTATTTCCCTGTTCATCTTGTGTTTCCTGATAATCACCTTCGACAATAACAGTTACAAGGAATTTTTCAACATTTCCCCCTTCTTTCTTCTTTTTTCTTGTTAAACGAGATGGCTCATAGTTTGCAATTTCCTCTGTTGTCGTCTCCTTAGAAGAAGTAGTGCCAGGAACTGTGGCTTCAGGAACATTGGCGACTACACCAGGAGCACCTTCGGGAGGTTTGTCAGTTGTTTCACTGGTAGTTTCTGTCGTAGATGTGCTTATTTCCGTGCCTTCGCTTACTTTTTCTTCGACTTCTTCAGAACTATCAAAGTTTATCTTGGCACTGACGGAAACAGTTCCCCGAACCCCTAACTCCCGCAATTTATTCATTACTTTCATCTCTCGCTGTTTCTCCCATTCGGTCAACAACTCCAATTTGGAACTGGCAAGAGAGGCAAATCCTGCCTGTGGAGGTAAATATAGGACATCTCCCTTGGTACTAACCACGGTAATATTCCCCGGGTGAAGATTGGCTCCACCGGCATGGTCTACAATACTAACTATAGCCTTCACTTCCTGTTTGGTAAGAGGTCTATTAATATCAAGCGTAACCGCTGCTTCTGAGGGTTTTTGTTCGGAAACAAATAATTCTTCCTTCGCTTCTCGAATAAGAACATAACTATCATTTACAAAGTCAAAAGCATTCAATTGCTTTTGTATTTCTCCTTGAAGAGCCCTCATAAATTTTACATTCTGTAACCACTGATTGGTCATCAGTTCAGTCGTGGAAAATAATTCCCATCCCGGAGGAACAGGTCTACCCACAGGTAAATCGCTTTGTGCTAATAATAACTGTGCATTACTCCGCTGATTTACGGGAACTAAAACACTTGTATTATTATCTCCTAATTGGTATTGAACCCCCTGACGGGACAATACATCCGTTATTTTGGATACCTCTTGCGGGGAAAGTCCTGCAGATAAGACTGTATATTGAGGTTGGGCTCCAATGAATATTATTAATAACAAACCTAAAAAAACTATAAAGAAAGAAACCCCAATAATAACCTTAGCACTAAGTGTTAACTTAGCCCAGAATTCTCTTATCCCATTTATGAATTGTAAAATTGTTTCCATAAATACACTATATATTTTCTTTTATTTTTCATCAACATATTGTATATATTTTAATTAAACGCAACGAACAAAACCAAACTAATAGATTATTTCTATTTATATAATACAATATATAGTGTATTATGTCAAGATTTTTTCAACAAAATTTTAGGAAAATTATTCAATTTTTACCTCCGCCGATTCCTGGATTTGTTTATTCAAATCACAGGGTATTTGACTTCATGTCAAATACTAAATTTGCATTCGCATTATCTCTTCATACGCCGTTATCACTTTATTTCGAACTGCCATCAGTGTTTGGAAAGCAGTGTCTGCTCGTTGAACCGCCACCATTACTTCAGTTACATCTTTTATTTCGCCCGAAACTAATTTTTTTATCGTTGTATCTGCTTCATCTTGTAATTTCTGAACCTCAGACACAGCATCAACCAATATATCCTTAAAGGAGGTTTTGCTTTCAACCGGTGTAGTCTTAACAGGACTTACAGAGGGTATATCTACTTTAGGTTTTATTGGACCTATATTGTGAATAGAATCAATGTTATCCACGGGATATCACCTCTTTGTTATTTCCTTAATATTATTTCTTCTTATATGTATCATACCATTATTTTATCATAAAAAAATCTTATAATACTCATCTTTGCAAAATTTCCAACGCTCTTTGTCGTATTTGCCGATTTGCTACGAAAACTGCAATATTGGCTTCATAGGCTCGTTGAGCAGAGACAAGGTCTGCCATTTCATTAGCAAGTTGCACATTAGGATATTTTACAATGCCTTGCTCATTGGCATCCGGATGTTCAGGTTCATACACTTCTTTGAACGGAGACATATCATAAATTACAGATTTTACTTTTACCCCTGCTTGTTTTGATGATACAGTTTTGCCTAACTCATATCCTTTTAAGAGAACCATCTGGCGGCGGAAAGGACCACCTCCTTTTTCCGTTCGGGTGGTCTCCGCATTAGCAATATTATTTGCGATAATATTCATTCTCAGCCGTTGAGCCCGTATACCACTAAGGGCTATATCCCATGCTGAAATTCCTTCAACTCGCATAATATTATCTCTTCAAATCGTTAATAATGGTTGTTAACTGACTAAACTTCTTGGCTAACAATGCCGTATAAACGGTGGCTTTTCCTGTATTTTCTGTCAGTTTTGCTATTTGTTCATCAATATCCACCGAATTAAAATCGTTTTTTAATACATTCCTCTTTTTTTCTACGACTACTCCTTCTTTCTCTATCTGGATATGGCGAGGGTGGTTCGTGCGGAGAACGATACCCCCTCGCCCTTGCAATACGGCGTTGAGAGATTTCTGAAAATCCAATTCCTTTTGCGTATATCCAGGCGTATCCGCATTGGCTATATTATTAGCAATATACCGATGATTAACTTCTGCTACTTTCATTGCAGAGATTAACATCGTTTCAGCACTTATTTTTCCTATTCCGTTGACCATTTATCGTAACCATTTTCAAATTTTAGTTCTTTATTTAGCAAATGATATGCCACACAAATAAACTTTTGTATCTATCAAGGAAACAAGCACTTAAATAAATTTGTCTTTCTCTTATGTTCCAGAATAAAGATATTTTTTCCCTTTTCAAAGGAAATTTTTTCTTTTTGGGAGTCTGATAAATTTAGATATAATCAAGGTTTGTAGATTAAAGAACAGGTTGGAGGACCCCCGGGAAGGGAATATTTCTTATTAAGAAGTTTAAACCCATTTTTTTCGTAAAAGATTATATTTTTTTCTTTATGAGTAATTACATAAGCAGGAACTTTGTCCCGATTTGCACAGGAAATTAAATGCTGAACTAAGGCACTTCCAATTCCTTTCCCCTGTGCGGAAGGATGCACTCCTAAAATATCCAAAATCCATGTAGGTTCTTTTACCTCACTTCGCGTTCTGCTCTGATTATCCCAATAGGCGCGCAAAGGTCGCCAAAAATTTCGAAACATTAATTTAGGAATAGCTCTAAAAAATCCTGCTCTTACAATATAGTGGAAAGGGATATGCGGATACAGGGAAGGGGGAATACAACCTGCAACACCTTGAACATTATCATCAACAAATACGGAGTTAAATGTCATCAAAAGTCGAAGCCAACGCTCGTATGTCCATGTTATAAATTCCCTACGGAATTTCTCTTCTGGAAACATATAACAAACCAAGCCATCATCATAAAAAGCATGGACTAAGGACACTACCGCTTTTTCTATATCCGCTTCACGAATTTCTCGGATACTCACCACAGGGATTAACTCATCCTTATATTATTCATCTATAAGAGTTTGATTTTTTTATCGGTCTGTATGTCTGCGGTCTATAAAATATACACTCTTCCCGTTTACAGGTTGGGCTTTTTGTCGGACCTGTGCAAGCACCTCAAACATCTTCTTTGCATTTCGGAAAGGTCGGAACTGGTTGTGGACAACACCCAAGGACAGTGCCATCAATGGGCATTTTATTTCTGCTCCATTTCTATCTACTGCAAGGATATATCCATGTTCATATTCTTGTGAAGTATATAACTCCTTCTTCTTCTGGTCAAATGATGTAATCAAGGCTTCGCAAAACTTTTCAGCATCCGAAGCATTTAATAAAATAACAAAATGTTCCCCTCCCATGTGTGCCATAAAACATTCATAAATACCCAGAGTCCTTTTAACCTCTACCATAATTTCTGCGAGAAAAGTTAAGGCTCGTTTCTGTCCTTCTGGACCCCGTGAAACACAATACGGCTTAAAACCCGTCATGTTAACATATATAACCGCTATCTGTTCTCCCCTTGCTAATTTATGGTTAATTTCTCTTTTGATTGCATCCGTGCCAGGAAAATTAGTTATTTGATTTCGACTATTTACAGAGGCTATTAATACACCTAAGGACGAAATCTTGTCCATTAACCGTTCTAATTTAAATGGTTTAACCAGATAATCGTCTGCCCCTTGTTCCAATCCATGCAAAACTTCAGGTTCTTCACCCAGCGCTGTTAAGATAAGTATCGCCGTTTTGTAAATTTCAGGGTCCCTCCTGATTTTACGACATATCTGATAACCCGTTACACCGGGAAGCATAATATCCAGAAGGACTACATCTGGCTTAAAACTTTTTGCCTTTTCAAAAGCACCTTCCCCAGTGTTTATAACATCAACCTGATGCCCTTCACTTTGTAGTTTAGTCTTTATCAGTTCTGCTAAGTCCAAGTCATCATCAACAACTAAAATCCTCATTTGTTCCCTTTCTTTAATAATCTTAAATAAATTAATTAAGACTTAAATATATACGATTTTACAAAATTATACACAATAAAATCATTTTTATTCATTTTACTTATTTCCAAACGAAACTTTCTCGTTGTTAAATTCAATTTATATTTTGTGATACACCATTTTTCTATGATAACATTTAATATATGCACAAACCTTAAATAGAGGACAGAAAAAATATGAAAAAAAGTAATCTGTTTTTAAGACGATTTGTTTATGTATTTATATTTATTACACTTGGAATTATTTCTATTTCTAATATCAATTGTTCCAAACCACCTCCACCACCTCCACCACCTCAAGAACCTCCTCCGCCAAGTCCAGAACAGATACAATCTGAAATGCGTTCTGCAATTCAGCCATGGATAGATGCCGTCGTAAATAATGGTCGTCTTCCTCAAGAACAACAAGATACGATTATAAATAATTTTCGAGGAGTTAAAGCGAAATATTCCGCAATCGAGAACGGTAAAATCGCCATGAGCCGAATTGCCCCTGATATAGAAGAAAATATAAGACAGGCAAGGGATAAGCAGAGATGGGCTCTCGTTATCGCAGGAATAAATATTTATGATGTTTTGCGTCCCGGAGCATCGGCTCCTGATGGGAAATATGCCCGATTGAAGGAAAGGGCAGAACTTATGCTCTCTCGCCCTCGTGTTGAAGTTACAGGATTTCTTCAAGCAGAAAACGATTTGTATGTATTTCTTACTGTAACGGATACCAAGACAAACAAAACGGAAAACTTTAAAGTTCGTGAAGGTGAAGAATTTTACGAGCCCGAAAACCCACAAACAAAAAGAAAAGAAACGGCGAAACTTCGCATAGTTCGGGTTATTGGAGACCAACAATCCGTTGAGATACTTTACATTCCCGCAAACGACACATGGGTTGTTCCCGGACCTAAAAACAAAGGTTAGTAAAACCGCCTAACAAATTGATTTCAAAAATGACCGATAATTTGTCAAAAGAGACATGGGAACACTTTGAAAAAAATAAAGAAGGAATAGTTCTTTCCTTATCTGAAAAATTTTTCTACTGTTTTCTTCTACTCTGTATAACATTCCTTGCCTATGCAAATACATTGAATAACGACTGGGTTTGGGATGATGCTTCGTCGGTTCTTATGCATAAACATGTTCAGGACCCCAAAAAGATTTTCCAACTCTTTCTCGAAGACCAGCATGCCTTTGGAAGGGGGCAAGGTAATTTCTATCGTCCACTGGTTTCTGTTTCTTTTATGCTTGATTATCTATTATCCTATAAACATAAAAAAGAAAATTCATTATTTCCTGAAATTTCTCCTTTAGTTTTTCATATAACCAACAGCCTATGGCATGCTTGTGCCGTTATACTTGTTTTTTTACTATTAAACCAACTAAAAGCACCTTTTTTTGCTTCTTTCTGGACAAGCATAATTTATGCTGTTCATCCTATCCCGACAGAAGCGGTTACTTATATTAGTGGCAGGGCAGATATGATGTCCGCAGTTTTCCTTTTAGCAGGGGTTATTTCTTGTATCCAATATTTACAGGAAGAAAATAGGCTGCAAAAAAAATTATATCTAATTGCCTGTCCATTATTTTTTGCTTTGGGACTACTCAGTAAAGAATCCAGCAATATTTTCCCCCTTTTAATCATACTCATAATACCTTTTGCATCCAATATTCAAAACTCTAAAGCAGCAACGGCTTTCTACCAACTAAAAAAATGGCTCCCCCTTTTACTTTCTGTAATAGTTTCTGCAATCTATATTGTGCTCCGAATGACCCTACTAAACTTTTCAGAAAAGTCCGTTCCTATCATTAAAACATGGAGCGATAAAATTGTAGAAATTGGACAATCTTTTGCTTTTTATATCCGAATTCTTTTTTTTCCCTTTGGTTTACACATGGAACAAACCCTTGAAAATACTCCCTATTGGACAGCATTACTTGGATATTCTTTTTTAATTATCATCGGTCTTATATGTTATTGGGCATGGAAAAACAAACTTTACAGAATTTTTATAAGTATTTTATGGTTTTTAATAACATGGTTCCCTATCTCAGGTTTTTTCACATTGAACGCACCGCAGGCAGAACATTGGATGTATACACCTATGATAGGTTTCTGGTGGTGTGTTTTAGAGTTAATTCACTATTTCATAAAGCCTTTAACTTTACAAAACTCTTATAAAAAATATTTACTTCCTGCAATAAATACTTTACTTATCATTGTAACCCTTTCCTATTTTTATTTAACCTACCTTCGAAATCAGGACTGGAAAGATAATGAAACCATATTCCGCAGCACATTGCACTATAATCCCAATACAGTACGCGTTCGATATAATCTTGCAGTAACTTATGAAGAAATAATGAAAAACTATCCCGGCGCAAAGAGAGAATATCAAGAATTGATAAAAATATACGATAGAATTAAGAGACAATCTGGAATTTCAGAAAAACAAATTTCCTTTATGAATGAAGAAGAAATTGAAACATGGCTTTCTTTTGGAAAGACATTGTTTAATATGGGAAAATTTAACGAATCTATTGAACATCTAACCCCTGTAAGTTTCTTGGTAAAACAGAAGGATTTCGTCCCTTATGGAATTGAAGCATTGTGGTATATTGCTCAATCTTCTCTTGCCTTAGGAGATATAAAAACATATCAAATGATTTCTTCACGGATACAAACCGCGGATGAAAAATTATTAAAAGAGATACAAAAAATTTCTATAGGTGGAACATTGGCAGTACCTTCATATATGCCTGTTGAAAATTAAAAACATAAAATAAAGGGAATGGATATGCTTAAACACAGACTTTTACATCCTGAAATTCTTTATGCTATTGCAGGTGCCGGTCATGGCTCAAAAATTTTAATTACCGATGGGAATTACCCCGCCAGCACAAAAGAAGGGGTATCTGCTGAGACTGTTTATCTAAATCTGGCTCCGGGAATCGTAAAAGTAACTGAGGTTCTTGATACACTGCTTACTGCAGTAGAAATTGAAGAAGCGTATGTAATGATGCCTAACACAGGGGAAGAACCGGAAATTTATAAAGAATTTCGTCAATCTCTGCCTCATTTATCATTGATTAAGTTAGAACGATTTGACTTTTACGATTGTGCATCCTCTTCCGATACCTGTTTACAAATTGTTACAGGTGACCAGCGTCTTTATGCTAATATATTATTGACTATCGGGGTAGTAAAACCCTAAACTTGATTATTCGTTTGCAAATTGCAATTTTTGTTAAAATAACATAATAATATATTATAAATTGTTGACAATTTTCTTGACAAAAGATATAAAAAATGATAGAATTAAAAATAAACTAAAATTGAAGATTACAAACGAATTATAATTATGGAGATGAAACATGTCTGAATTTGAAAACTTTTCTCCCGAAGAAGAAAAAAAGAAAAAGGAAGAAATTCCCAGTGCGGATTCCGGATTAGGAAATCTTCCTCCTTTGAGTGATTTTGATACAGGTGAAGTTTCTGACCTAAGTAGTCAACTTCCACCGCTATCCTCCTTCGATTCCGATGCTTTCAAAAAAGCAAAAGGAAGTGATGATTTTGAAGGAGGATTACCTCCTATCAGCGATATAGATATTGTGGTGCCGGAACCGACAGGTGGTAATATCAAAATAACTCCAACAGAATTTGATAAATTAGGTGGCTCGGCATTAGGTTCTATTCCGACGCCTTCACAACCCGGCACAAAAAAACCGTCTTTCCAGGACCTTGCTGCAGATAGTGATTTCTCTCCTGAAACCCCTGAAATAGGACCGGGTCCTATTAGCCTTGAATCAGGTTTAGAAACTCCATTAGGCGATAGTGCTTTTGGCGGTGGCAGCAAGGGAGGCGTATTCGACCTGAAATCGGCACCTCCTTCCGATACTGTAGCAACGGCACCTACACAAATTATAGAGACGCCTATTTTCGGAAGTGCTCAAACGCCGTCCCCCGATTTTGGCTCACCTGCTATGGGATTTGGTGGAGTTCAAGGAGGTGGAGTATCTGCTCCTGCGGGTGGTGCAGGATTAGGAACGGATATTTTTGGAGCACCTATTGGTCCCGGATTGGAAACACCTATTCCGGAATTCACAGCAGGATCAGGTGTTGCTGTAACACCCCCAATTGCTCCTACAACTTCTACGCAACCTCCTACAGATACAGGTGAACCTGCTACACCGACCAAGAAAAAGAAATTTAAGATTCCGATGGCACCCATCGCAGCAATCATTGCATTGATTATCGGTATTATTGCTGGACCATTCCTATCTAATTTCCTGCCTATTCCGAACCCAGCAAAACAGGAAATTGCCTCTTTGCAAAATCAATTGAACCAAAGAGATGAAATTATAAAAAGATATACTCAAATACAAGATAGCGCTCCCGGAACAAAATTAGACCCTGCGGAAATACAACGATTGCAATCTGAATTAAATGAAATTACAAATAGAGTTAAATCAGCACAGCAAGAACTGGATGGCGTAAACGCAAAAATAACCGAACGGCAGTCTGCATTACAAGCAGTTGAAGCAGATATTGCAGCGAAAAACGAACAATATGTTTCTGCTCAAGAAGCATACGATAATCTGGTTAATGAGACAGAAATTATTAAAGCCCGCCAAACAGGACTCTTAGCAGAAATAGAAAGACTTACCAATCAGGTAGGACAACTGGAAGAAGCCAATGCAAGAAGTCTTGCCATAAAAGAGTCCTTCTTACTTGATATTGATAAACTCATTATCCAAATTAAAGAATCTTTACCCTTAACACCTGAAAAGTATTCTGTTCATGAACGATTAGCACGCGCAGAATCTTTACGGCAAAGAGCCGAATCTTCAAATTGGGTAACACCCGAACTTCAAAAAGAATTTACAAGACTTTATTTAGATGAAATTGAAATTGGAAAACGACAAGAGTATTTCTATGCGAAAATCAATGTAAAGGACTCCTTAGGAACTCCTGTAAATAAATGGGCAGAATGTCTTATGAAAGGTTCCTGGGGTGTTTATTACAGAACACTTGACGGGAAAAATATTGGTGTATTTCAGAATATAAAACCTGAAGCGGTTACACCCGTCTGGGGATTTCAGGAAGGACTTCCCCCGAATGTTATAGCTCAAATTGAACAGGAAATTACTTCTGCAAGACCTGCAGACTTTGAACAAGTTGTTGTTAAACTTGCAGAAAAACAACTTTCTTCCGAGCCTAAATCAACAGTCCAAAGACTATACAGCTCTCTCCAATAAGCACATCTCTCTTTAATCTCATGGAAACCTCTTCCTCTTTACCAGAGGAAGGGGTTTCCTATATCAAATAAAACATTATAAAAATTACAATACCCAAACAAATCCGATAGATACCAAAAATCCTGAAATCATGTGTTTTTATATATTTCAAGAAAAAAGCAATAACAAGATAAGCCACAACAAAAGAAATTACCGAACCACATATCAATAAAATCCATTCATTAAAACTAAAATGTAATCCATGCTTTAATAATTTTAATACACCAGCACCTAATAAAGTTGGAATAGCCAGATAAAAAGAAAATTCGACCGCAACACTTCGCGTAGCACCTATTATCATGGCTCCTATAATCGTTGCAGCAGACCTTGATACACCGGGGATCATTGCAATACACTGGAATAAACCTACTGCGAGACAAAATATAACTGTTAACTCTGTTACTTGAGTATAACCATTGCGTCCGATTTGTAATCTTTCAATCCCTATTAAAACAATTCCCCCTACAATAAGAGATATAAGCACTGTTGTGGTATTGAAAAGGTAATAATCAATAATATCATCCAATAAAAATCCTAAAATTCCCGCAGGTATAAATGCAATCCCTATTTTAACCCAGAGAAAAAACCAAGTTTTCATCTCATCTGGGTCATTTAGTGGAGGCAGCAATGTTTTATAAAAATAGAGCAATACTGCTAATATAGCAGGAAATTGAATGACGACAAGAAAGGTATCTTGAAAAGTTTTATCTCCTTGCAAAGGGAACCAGTTCTCTGCAAGTATTAAATGTCCTGTACTACTTATGGGCAAAAATTCGGTTATTCCTTCAATAATTGCAAGAAATGAGGCATTGATAATATCCTGTATCATAATAGTCTTTTTATCCTCTTCTTTTATTTATTGCCTGCTAAGACTATTTCTACTTCCTTCGGTGCCTTAAATTGTGTTTTTATCTTCCCTTCTTTATCTTTTTCATGACGAATCGAAACAAGTCCAAAGGGTGTAGGCATGGTTCCCTCTGCAAAATCCAATGAATCTCCTAAATAAGGCACTATCCGTATTTTTTTACATGATGGAGCCACGGGTTGAATTCCGAGAATATATTGCATTAACCATGCTGTTGGTCCAGAAGCCCATCCATGACAAAGGCTGTGTCTTAATCCCACATAGCAATGCTCGCCAAAATCTTTATGAATACTTTTTTTACCCTGAGGGACAACTTCATGTATAGGCACAACATCTCCTTCTAACCAGCGGACATCAAAATGTTCCCAGAAAGTTGTTGCACCCATCTTTAGCATCGGTCCCCAATAATTACGAATTAAGTCTAATCCGCCGGTGAAATCCCCTGCCATTGCCTTTGCCTGCAATACATAAAAACCATAGAAAGTAGATAATCCTGATAATGGGTCCCTCTTAAAACATTCTTCATTCACACGAACAGGATTTTCCAATCCTGCGATAACACCCAAAGCACGAGATTGCTTTACCAGATGTTCAGGGGCATGATATTTTCTCATTCGTTCTCTTATTTTTGAACATTGTGTAAGCAAATCAGTTTCGTCCAGTTCTTGCAATAAATTCTCTGCACAGACAAATGCCCAATATAGTAAAGATTGCAATCCAGAATGAATGGCATCTTTATTTTCCGCGGTACTCCAATCCAAAAATCTCGCTTCTGGTAAAATTTCCTTGCCATTTTCATCAACACACTTTAACATTTGTTGAACAAGACCTTTTAAGTAGCCTCTCTGCTGTTCCAGATATTCTTTCCTTGAAAACATAAAATACCAGTATTCCTGAATAATCACCCACCATAGCGAATAGGAACTAATACCATTCATCCAACCGGGTAGCGGTGTATTATCGCGGACAAAATCTAAACTTTTCTCAATAGTAGCGTTATATCCAAAAAGATGACTTAATACTACTGTTTCCACATGCATATCACCAATCCACACAAGACGGTCTCTTTTTATCCCATCCCATAAATAATCCTGCAAACATAAATGGACTGTATAAGCACCTGTTTTCCATATCTTGTTTAGCAACTCATCACTCGAATTAAAACTACCTAAGTATTCCAAATCCTGAATTAACACCATTGCTTTGATACCTGTGCAAAGCCATTCTGTTTTTGGTTTAATCATCTCTATCCGCACAAAACGGAAACCCGTCGTTCCTACTTCATTATATCCATACCAGGGAAGTAAAACAGTACTATCATGAATAGCATGGTCCTGGTCTGGCTCTCCCATTGCTTCAACTACGGATTCACCAAAAGTAATTTTCAAAGGCAACGGAGTTTTATCTCGGACCATCCCCTGACCTAATTGAATTCCCCCATGAATTTCTCTGCCAAAATCCAAAACAAAAGCAGGAGGTTCATCGCCATCATACTTAATAGATACAGTTTTCTGCGGATTGGAAAGCAATCCCTCCAAATCAATATTCTGTAATGACCCGCTCTTCCATACTACACGAACAGGAAATAAGGTAAAACGAGAACGAACATCTTTTTCCTTTAAAAAATCCAGCATATATAACTCCTTCGTTGCAATATATTTATTGAAACAAAAATCCACCTTTATATGTAAATGAAACAATCCAATTATAAATTAATACATTATTAGAAAAGAAATGAAACCAACATTCCTAATATATCCGCAGGATATTTACTTGGCCAACGAAGGAATTCTACATGTCCGTCCATATACAAACAATTTCCGCCACCCGGCACATGGTTAAAGGTTGAAGCACCTCCATAGACCGCAATTTCATCCCACATAATAGGAATTTCACTCGCTGTTCTCAATATCACAGTAGGATAGTTAATAACATTAAGTAAACAACGCATCTTATCTCATCGTAACTACAGAACGATTATCAGATTGTTCATTTGTATTTTTTTATAACTAGACCCTATCATTAAACTTTTATATTTCCAAACCTTTAAGCAAATTTAATTCAATGGTTTAATACGGATATTTCGATACCAGACCTCTCCACCATGGTCTTGTAATAACAAATATCCCTCCTTCGGAAGTGTTGCGTATGCCACTGGGAATTTTCCTAATGGCGTGGTCATCTTATCCAAAAAAGTATGAATAATCAGCCAGCCATTCATTACAACCTTTACTTCAGACCCTTGAAGGGTAATATCATAAGAATTCCACTGCCCCACAGGAAAAGACATATTATACATAGGTGTAGTAATATCATAAATAGCCCCACAACTGTTTTTATTCGGTGCTTTCCCATAATCTTCAAGAACCTGGATCTCAAACCCACGATACACAGGGTCATTGATTTGTGAACGCAAAAAAACTCCACTATTGGCTCTTTTTGTAAGTTTAAATTCCAGATGTAATTGAAAATCAGAAAAAGTTCTTTGAGAAAAACCTACATATCTTAGGGGATACCATGTCTTACCAAATATATGCAAAACACCATCATCTTGAATTTCAAAAATATTCATATCATCTGTAATATTTTTCCAATACCCTCTGTTTTCTGCAGAAAGTAAATCAATCCAACCCTCTTCATCAGGCACTTTTGTTATCTCTCCAATCGGGACAGGTTTTTTTAGAATTTTGTCTGTCCAATTAAAGAAATTTACACCTATATAAATTCCCAAAATCAGTACAAGAAACAATAATAAAAAAAGTTTTTTCTTTCCCATAATAAAATCTCCAAAAAAATTTTCATTAAAAATATTTTTTTTGTCGCAATAAAACTTGCATAAAGGCTATGATTAATGATTAAATACATTTTACAAAAGGATTTAGAAAAAAACAACCTTGAATAAAGGAGTTCAGACTATGGAACCAGAAAAAGAAGTCCAGGCAAACACACTAACGAAGAGAGACCTCGTGAATCAAATATCTGAGGATTTAGGGTTCACACAAAGCGATGTTGCTAAAACGATTGAAAAAGCACTGGAAATTATTACCCGAAAATTAGGAGAAGGGAAACGCTGGGAAATACGCAATTTTGGCGTATTTGAGGTAAAAAAGAGAGCGCCTCGCAAAGGAAGAAATCCTAAAACGGGTGTTGTTGTAGATGTTCCTCACAGATATGTGGTTACATTCAAAGCGGGCAAAGAACTAAAAAAACTTCTGGCTGACTTATCCAGCAACATAATAACAACTTCTTCAGAATCAGAATCACAATAATTCTTTATTACTAAATCTCTAATAAAAACCCATTAAATAAATCTAAACTTATTTACTACTATGATAGTGTTGTCTGCAGATACAAGCACAGATGTTAATACCGTTGCTATATTATCTGACAATAAGTTATTGGGTGAAATATCTATTAACGCAGGAAAACGACATTCAGAACGACTCGTTCCATTAATAGATACTTTACTTACTGAGGTTCAATTATCTATCGAAGACATCCATTTATTAGCAATTTCGGTAGGTCCCGGCTCATTTACAGGTTTGCGAGTTGGGTTATCTACATGGAAAGGAATTGCTCTTGCAAAGGGATTACCTCTTGTCGGTGTATCTTCCTTAGATGCAATGACTCGATTAGCACCCTTTGATAACACCATTGTATGTCCTATTCTTGATGCCCGAATGAAAGAAATTTTTGCTGGAATTTACTCTTTTGAAGAAAACCAGCGCAAAACAATTTGTGAAAATTTTTTAGGGAGTGTTCAGGACTTTATTAAATTATTAAAAGAATATAAGAATACAGAATCTATTATTTTCTTAGGGGAAGGTGCTTTGTTATATCAGCAAAACCTTGCAGAAAACTTTCCTCACGCAAAATTTGGTGAACCCTGGTGGAGTCATCCTCGGGCTTCGGCAGTAGGAATAGAAGCACTATCTTTGTGGCAAAAAGGCTATAAAAAGGAAGTTGATGAGATTCTTCCTATTTATTTGCGTCTATCTCAACCCGAAGAAAAAAGAAAAAAATGTCCGAACCCTACGACATAATAATTAGTCCACAAAATGTTGAAATTAAAGTCTTTTTACTGGAGGAAGACCATGTAGACAGCGTCCATGCGATGGAAGTAGAGTCCTATCCCGATGCATGGTCGAGGGAATTATTCCTACCTGAAATTAATAATAGAGCAGGTAAATTTTTTGTTTTTTTTATTGAAGATTCCCTCATAGGATATGCGGGCTATTGGTTAGGTGGAGAAGAAGCACACATAACAAAATTTACCGTCGCCCCTGCACATAGGAGAAAAGGATTAGGGACATTCTTTATGAATTATCTCTTTGAACAAGTTAGAAAAGAAGGGGCAGAACGAATAATATTAGAAGTGCGTGAAATGAATTATCCCGCCCGTTCTCTATACGAAAAAATGGGCTTTGATACAATAGGCATACGCATAGGTTATTATGCAAGAACACGAGAAAATGCGGTAGTAATGGCTCGATATTTAAATGAAAAATTGGATCAAGCAGATATATGATTAACAAATATGTATCTCTGCACCTTTAGGAATAACTCCGCAATTGCATGCCTGTTCAACAAGCCAATGGATCCCTTCAAACTCCAATGATGCAAGATTGTAGTATATGTCTTCAATACCTTCCATCGGGGTTACAAATTCTTCAGGTATTTCCTCAGTTTTCAATGCACCTCGTTTTAACTCTGTTAAATTTTCTTTGGCGTTGTCCCATACATGCCCGAGAACATTCCTAATCTGCCTGTAATCAGCATCCCCACGACACAACCATACCCAACATACCAGCGGATAAATACTAACCTGTTTCCACAATTCTCCTATATTGTAGAGATATATACCCTCTTGTTCTCTCCTTTCTTTAATACCATCAACAAGACATGCTTCTACATCCCCATTTTCATCTCTGGTAATACTCAACGATTTCTCAATAGAATTTTTATTTAAAAGATGCCACACGACCTTTAACCAATCTTCCCAGTGTTTATATTGCTCTCCAACAAAAATAGTTTTTATTTCATGAATTGGTTTCCGAGAATATAGAACAGGTGCAGGAACTCCTCCGGATGTAGCAATTCCTACTCCGGGAACAATCAGACTTTCAGGAAAATGAACCGCCATCAACGGAGGACATAAAATTCCATCTACTTTCCCCTGAATAAAACTATCCCATAAAGCAGTTGGCGTCAACCATTCAAATTGAATAGAAGAAATCCTTTTCACAGCACGGATTAGGGGAATTGCCTCATACGAAAATAAAGCAGACAAACGAATCATATATTAGTCCTCAATAATAATCTTGTTATTATTATACCCTTATTAAATCGGTTTGTAAATCTTTTGTTTTCATGAGATAAATTATTCTCATTTGATAAAATCATTATAGATAAATATTCATTCTATTCTTCACGGAAATATGTTATTCTATAAATAGGTGTTCTCTATGAAAATTATAGGACTTACTGGTGGTATAGCCAGCGGAAAAACAGAAGTAGCAAAGATATTTCAAAAACATGGAATTTATGTGATAAATTCAGATGAAATTGGACACCGTGTTTTGTCCAAGTCAGAAATCAAAGAAAAAATTATCGGCATCTACGGAAAAGATGTATTAAAAGATGGTCAGATAGACCGAGATAAGTTAGGACAAATTGTTTTTTCCAATCCCGAAGAAAGAAATCGAATTAACGAACTTATACATCCGCTGGTTATTGCCGATATAATGAATAGGATACAACAAGTCCAACAACAAGGAGTTGAAATAATCATAATTGAATCAGCACTGATAGGTGAAAATGAAAATCGTTTGCCAGAATGGCTTAACGGCATTATATTGATTATTTGTCCAGAAGAAATAAGGATACAGCGACTTATGAGTTCGCGGAAACTTTCATACGAAGAAGCCAAACTACGAATTCAGTCGCAAAGAATACCTGAAGAAAAATTGTCTATGGCTAAATGGGTAATCCACAACAATGGTAACTTTACAAAATTAGAAGAAGAAACGGAAAAAATTATTAAGGAAATTTCCAATGTCGTTAGATAATGCCCACATAGCCCGATGTTCCGAATGCGGAAGATTGATGCCTAAAAAATCAGGGGTGACACTCTGTTCCCGATGTCTTGGGAAACAAAAAACTACTCCTGTTCAAAAAGAGGAATTAATAAAGCATAAAATAATTCTCACTTCTCCCGATGAAAACGAAACAAATGTAAATGAAGAAATAGAAAAAACCTCCGAAGAGAAAAAAATTAAGATTCGTGTTTGCTCTATGTGCGGAAAACATCCAGTACTTCCCAATCGCGATTTGTGTTTGAGTTGTATTTTAGATATGTATAAAGGATTTCAATCCGCTGCAAAGGAAATATCAGAAAAGAAAAAATCGCCTTCTCCAGAAAAAATCCTATGGGCTTATGATGCTTATACATCTGCAAGAAGAATGGAACCTTCCCGACATTTCCGAACTCAGGGGCTAACCTGGATTAAAGGGTACAATTTGCATTAATTATTAATTTTAGTTATTCTTTATTGTAAAAAATTAATGATAGGAAACTAATGAAGAAAATTATACGCTTCTTAATAGCTACTTTTATCGGTCTTTTTTTATTTTGGATTGTCTTTCGCACCACAGACATTGAAGAATTATGGAAGGCAATAAAATCCTGCCACTTACACTGGTTTGCCTTATGCGTTTTGGTAATCCTGTTAAGTTTTTTAACCCGTGTAATTCGATGGAACTTTATTGTAAATAGTAACGAAAATGTTTCGTTTCGTCATTTGTTCACCTCTACGCAAATAGGCTTCATGGCAAATTTCCTGCTGCCCGGTAGAATTGGTGAAGCAATTCGTGCTGGCATGTTAACAAAATTTACACATATACCCTTATCTAAAAGCCTCACTTATGTCGCATTAGATAGAACTTCTGACTTAATAGGGCTGCTTATGGCGCTAATTTTTGCTCTAATCGGTTTTCATCCAAAACAAGATATTGTCCTTCCACCCGATGTGCTGAATGTAACGATACCTGCCAATTTAATACAAAAAACCGCTCTATTGACAATGACGATTATCTTCCTGATAATTATTGCCTGCGTCTTCTATTATCTATATTCTCATAGGTTTTTAACTCTTATCAAGAAATGCGAAAAAGTATTAGGAGAAAGGGTTGTTCATTTTATTACAAAAATTTCAGAAAATATACGCGATGCTATTAGTATGATAAAAAATCCTAAAGCCATCTTAGGTGCCATCTTCTTTTCCTGTCTCACATGGGGAACCTTTTGGTTATCTTATATTTTTCTTTTCAAAGCATTTGATATACAATATCCATGGTATGCACCTCCAGTAAGTATTACATTATTATCCATTTTTATAAGTGTTCCTGGAGCACCAGGATTTATCGGGCAATTTCATGCAGGAATTATTGCAGGATTACTTTTAACCGTTCCAACGGTAGATATTAATATTGCACGGGCTATTGCTATATTAGGACATGGAGCCAATTTTATAAGCGTTATTGTCGTTGGACTTATTTGCATATATATAGAGCAACTCTCATCCCATCCTTCTAATAACAAAACATCCAATCTTTCAAATCAAACTTCCGTATAGGGGCGAAAGATTTTCACTTCTGTAAAAAATCTCTTCCCTGAGCCTGTCGAAGGGAACGACAGAAACAATCCAAACATCCCCATAAACTATTTTCATTACTCATTTCACTACTCACAAGTAAGATACCTGCAAAACAAAAATGGGGCGAAAGATTTTTCGCCCCTGTAAAGGATTGAGAGATAATGTTATATGGTAAAAAAGGTTAGTCTTTTCTGAATTTCGGTTTCAGTTCATCCAAGGTTAAAAAGCCATCCTTATTATCATCCTTCCGATTAAACGCTTCATCATTCATATTCGGGAATAACTTTTTCACCTCCTCACGCGAGAGTTTGCCATCATTATCCGTATCTGCTTCTTTAAATTTTGTTTGAGCACGCTCTGCCCAATCGCAAACATCTTCCTTTGTGATAAAATCATCATTATCTGTATCCATTAGTTTAAATCGTTCTTCAGTTATATGTGGACGAACTGCCTTTAACTCTTCTAAGGATACTTTCCCATCACTATTCTTATCTGCTTCTTTAAGCAATTCTACAATCTTTTGGCCCATAGGTCTCTGACTTTCCGGTCCCGGTCTTCTATCCGGAGGAACAGGTTCGTTTGGTGCTAAAGGAGGTTTGGGTCTACGCGGAGGCTTAATTGACTTAAACTCATCCAGGGTCAATTTGCCATCACCATCTTTATCTGCTTCTTTGAAAACTTCTTCTGCCCGTTGTTTCATTTTCTCAGGCGAAAATTCTTGCCTTTCGGGGCGATTTGGTCTTCCTTCGGGAGGTCCGCCTTCTCTACGAGGTCCGCCCTCTCGGGGAGGCTTATCAGGACGCATACCATCTGGAGGTGGACCTTGAGGTCTGGGCGGACGGTTCTTATGCATTTCTATAAATTCTTCTAATGTAAGATTCCCATCCGCATTCTTATCTGCTTTTTTAAATACCTCTTCCATAGCGGGACGATTAGGCGGTGGTCCCGGAGGCGGTCCAGGTCTGTCTTTACCCATAGCACCCGGAGGTGGAGGACCTTGTGGTTCGGGCGGTTGAGCCATAGCCCATTGTGTCATTAATATGACACATAATCCAGTGAACAGCGTTAATACAAGTTTCTTTTTCATCTTGCTAACTCCTTCTATTTGTTTTAATCTTTGTTTGTCTCTACTTGAGACTTCATTACTTGTAAACACCACTACTTATCAAAAGTTCCCTTCCAACCAAAGTTTGAAAAAGATATTAGACTTATTACAAAATATTACAATTAGAACTTGTGGTCTTAAAATGATTAAAATATACTACTTACTGTAAACTATTATATGTTGCGAATGGAGTTGTTCTTTGATTTACGCAATAATTTCTGATATACATGCCAATGCTGAAGCACTTAAAGTTGTGTTAGATACAATAGATAAAGAAAAAATTGAACAGATAATTTGTTTAGGCGATGTTGTCGGTTATAATGCAGAACCTAACGAATGTATTGACATTTTAAGGGAACGCCAAATACCCACAATATTGGGAAATCATGATGCCGTTGCTTGTGAATTAGAAGAACCGTGGGGATTTAATGCTGTGGCTCTACCGGCTATTCTCTGGACGCGAAAGGAATTGACAGAAGATAATAAAGAATGGTTACAACGCCTACCCGACACATTGAACTTTGTTGATTTCGCAGCTGTTCATGGGGCTCCAAAAAATCATAATACTTATATCTTCACATGGGAAGATGTTCATCCCTTCTTATACTTTTTTGAGGAACAAAACACCGACTTATGTTTCCATGGACACACACATATACCTGTTATTCTCTCTTCCGATGGAACTTACAGTCCCGATGAAGATGGAAATTTTAAGATGAAACGGGGAAAAACATATTTCATTAATCCGGGATCTGTAGGACAACCTCGCGATGGTGATTCGCGTGCCGCTTTCGGAATTTTAGACACAGAAACCAATATATACAAACAGGTTCGGGTAGAGTATAATATAGAAGTCACCGCAAGAAAAGTGCTTGAAGCAAGTTTGCATCCTTTCCTTGCGGAACGGCTACAACATGGAAGATAGTCTTCAATTTTTAACTAAAGCGGTAAGGTTCTTCAATTATGGCAGAAGCAAAGATCACTCGTAAATCCAAAGAAACAGACATTGAATTATTAGTCCGTTTCCCGGGAACTGGACAATCAAAAATAAATACAGGTGTCGGTTTTTTAGACCACATGTTAACACTTTTCTCCAAACACTCCGGGATGGATATTGAATTAGATGCAAAAGGTGATTTGGAAGTAGATGCTCATCATACCGTAGAAGATGTTGGAATCTGTCTGGGTAAAGCCTGCACCCAACTCTTTCCTGACATAGAAAAAAGGAACCGTTTTGGTCATGCTGTAGTCCCGATGGATGAGGCTCTTTCCGAAGTTGCCATAGACCTCAGTGGAAGACCCTATCTTCATTTTTCTGCGGATTTACCCCGTGTTAAATTAGGAACATTTGATATAGAACTTACCGAAGAATTTTTCAGAGCCTTTTCAAATCATTTCAAAATAACTTTACATATCATATTACGATATGGAAAAAACACGCATCACTGCATAGAAGCCATTTTTAAGGCATGTGCCCGAGCACTCGCTCAATCTCTGGAAGAAAATACCAACTATGCTCGTTACGGTTCTTCGACAAAAGGAATGATTGATTCATGATTGCAATTATAGATTATGGAATGGGAAATTTAAGAAGTGCACAGAAAGCACTGGAAAAGGTCGGTTGCGAAGCAGTAATCACAGAAAATCCCAAAGACCTGAAGGATGCCGATGCTGGGATATTGCCGGGCGTAGGGGCTTTTCGCGATTGTTATGAAGGTTTAAAACAAAAAGGATTTGTTGACCCCATCAAAGAGTTTGTTCAAACGGGTAAGCCCTTATTAGGGATATGTATAGGGCTACAACTTCTTTTTGAATATGGAGAAGAAGGAGGTGGATCTGAAGGATTAGGAATTTTTAAGGGGAAAGTAATTCGATTCCCATCAACAGAAAAAACGGGGCTCAAAGTGCCTCACATGGGTTGGAATTTGGTTCAACCTGTTCCTGGTAAAAACAATCCTTTACTTCCTTCGGGTAAAGGAGGTTATGCTTACTTTGTTCATAGTTACTACCCTCAACCTACCGATGAAAACATTGTCCTTGCTACCTGCGATTATGGAGTTTCTTTTCCCTGCATGGTAGGAAATGGCTCTGTTTTTGGTGTCCAATTTCATCCGGAAAAAAGTCAACAATTCGGATTACAAATTTTACAAAATTTTGGAGAGTTCATTAAAAGGAAAACAACCTGATGTTTCGAAGAATATTAGTCCCTGTGGATGGAAGTGAACAATCGTTAAAGGGGCTAAAATATGCTATTCATTGGGCAAAAAATGTTAAGGGTTCTCTAACTCTTCTTCATGTTATTGATATTAAACTTTTAGAAGGTCCTCTTTTACGCGATGTAAGTAGCATATTAGGTGTAACACCGTGGACAAATTATCAAAACCAGATACATGCTTTATTGGAAGAGCGAGGAAAGCAAATATTAAGCATAAGTGAAACAGAGTGTCAGAAAAATGAAATTTCCTGTGAAAAAATATTAAAGACGGGTATTATTTCACGAACAATTATAGAGGAAAGCGAACTATACGACATTATTATTATAGGCAAGTCAGGCGAAAACTCCCGCTGGTCAGAAGGTTTCTTAGGAGGAACTACTCAGGCAGTTATTCGTCGTTCCAAACGCCCGGTCCTTATAACAAATCAGGCTGAATTTCGACGGGGACCGTTTATTCTTGCCTATGACGGTTCACCCTCAGCAAAAGAAGCACTTCGTATCTCTACTGAATTAGCAAAAACATGGGATGTTACCTGTCATGTTGTTTATGTGGCAAACAAACCCGAAGAAGAAATCATAAACGAGGCGATAAAATACTTAAAAACCAATGAGGTTTCTTTTTTATCCCATATAGTTCATGAGAACTCTCCTTCATCAGGAATATTAAATACAGCAAGTAAAATTTCTGCGGAATTAATTGTTATGGGCGCTTTCGGAAAAAATCGTGTCCATGAATGGCTCTTAGGGAGCAATACTCATTCTGTAATTCATACATCTACATGTCCAACACTTCTAACAAGGCTGGGTTAAAAAATACTCTTATGGAAACGCATGATAATCTAAAAATAGCAGAAGAAATGATACGGAAATTCAAAGGGTTACCTTCCGTGCCTGTTGTATTATCTGAGGCTCTACGCATTACTGCAGACCCTTCTGTAAGTTATGATAAGGTAATTAAAATCATATCTCAAGACCCTAATTTGTCAGGGCGTTTACTTCGTATTGCCAACTCCCCTTATTATGGTCTTAAACATCGTGTAACAAACCTACAACTGGCTTTAGTTATACTTGGCATTCGTGAATTCCGATGTATCCTTATCGGGTCAGCAGTCCTTGACTTAATGAAATTTAAAAATTTACAGTATCAGGAACTCTATAAAAAACTATGGCGAGAAAGCCTTTTTATGGCTTCCTTCTGCCGTGAGTTATCGCAATCATTAAAACTACCTTACGAAGGGGAAGACTTTCTTGTAGGACTTCTTGCCAATATAGGAGCATCTATTCTACTTAGTGAAATACCTCAAAAATATTTTGAACTTATAAATCAATCCCACAATAATCACAAAAAACAGTTAGAACTTGAACAACAACACTTCGGCTTTATACAAACGGATATAGCAAATATCTTTTTGAAGGATTGGGATATCCCGCCAGTCCTTTGTGATACTATCTGGCGACAATACGATATAGATTATTTACCGATAGATAGCGCCATTGACCCTAAATTATCCGCATTACTTAGATTGGCTCGATACTCCCTGATAGAAATTCAGGAGTCCATCTTTTATGAAGAAACCATACAAAAATCCTTTAATATACTTGGTAATACTTTTGAAAATTGCAAAAGTTTATGGGAAGAAATAAAAAAATCCAAACAGATAATTCTTTCTCAAAGTAAAATAGATTTGGATAGCCTGTCTTAAAAAATACAAAAAGGATTCTAAGATGAGTAAAAAACGAAACATAAAATTAAATAAAGATGAAGCATTAGAATCTATTGAACAAGAACTGAACAGTGCCATTCAATTCCTTGATACTGTTAATCAAAAAATACTCGAAACATTAAAAGACTCCCAAAAAGAAGAAGTAGAGATAGAAAAAAACAATGCAGAAAATCCTGATATTGATAAAATTAATCCTGAAATTAATTCGTAATAATTAAGTATAATATCTGCATTGCTAAAAAATAATTTTTTAAACCTTTTCAATCCCTGTAAAATAACCGACTGAAATGACAAATTCTCCTTCTAACCAAAAGTTAAGAATTCTTATTACCGACCCCCACATAAAAGGTGGCGGGCAAATTACTTATGTTTGCAGACTTGCCAAAGGGCTTCGTGAACGAGGGCATGAAGTTTATGTGGGATGCCGAAAAAATAGTATCTTTGTCGAATTTGCCAAACCGTTTCAATATATACCTCTAAACAGGTTCTATTTCGCAGGCGGATTAAGACCCAAAAAATGGATTGAAGACATCATTACTTTTAAGGCAACCCTTCAGGAAATAAACCCTGATATTATCCATGTAAACGGTTCTCAAGACCATTGGACATCTGCAATTACGAATCAATTACTTCATCATCGTTTTTGCCTTGTTCGAACTCGTCATAATACCTATACACTCAGCAACCACATATTAAATCGCTGGCTAAACTTAAAATGCACCGATTATCATATTGCTGTCTGTGAGTTGGTTCGTCAGGAATTGATTAATAATAATCATTTCCCCGAAAACCGAATATGTTCCATTCACAATGGGGTTGATATAAAAGAATTTCAACATAATGATGAACATAGAGAAAAATCTCGCAAAGAATTCGGTTTTAAAGACACGGATGTTGTTTGCGGCATCTCCGCAAGATTATCTCCTGCTAAAGGACATATATTTCTCTTCAAAGCGTTACAAATGATTACCGCCGAATGTCCAGAAGCAAAGTTGCTTGTATTAGGAGCGGGTGCACTAGAAAAGGAACTAAAAAAATTAGCCATTGATTTAGGTATTTCTGACAAAATTGTTTTCGCAGGGTATCGCAAAGATATGGCATATTGCACACAGGCTTTTGATATTGCTGTTCTCCCTTCTATTGACTGTGACACATCATCGTTCAGTCTAAAAGAAGCCATGGCAGAGGGGAAACCTGTAATTGCCTCCAATTATGGAGGTCTTCCCGAAATTATAGATGATGGTGTCGAAGGCAAAATTGTTCCCGCAGAAACTGTGGAACCGTTAGCACAGGCAATCAAGGAACTTGTAAAAGATCCGAAAACAAGAATAGAAATGGGAAAAAAAGCCAGAGAACGAGCAATCTATATGTTTAGCACAGAACAGTTTGTTAATAAAACATTAGAAGCATACTTTAAGGCATTGGAGTTTCATCGTGAAAATATTACATATTGACGAACAACAGACATGGCGAGGAGGAGAACAACAAGCCTGCTGGCTGATGCAGGGACTTTGTTCTCATGGCGTTGAAGTATATGCTGTTGGTAGAGAAAATAGCGAATTTATAAATCGCTTAAAAACGATTCCTAATATCAGGACATTTACCCTTCCCCTTCGTTCAGAAGTTGATTTACTCTCTGCATGGAAAATAGCGAATATCACGAGGAAAAATAAAATAGATATTATTCACGCTCATACAAGTCATGCCCATTCTCTGGCAATTCTTTCTACTTTTTTTTACACCAAACCTAAAATTGTTGTTTCTCGACGAGTTAGTTTTCCCCCTGCTAAAAATATTCTTTCACAATGGAAATATAACCGTATTGACCTGATTATTCCTGTATCCTATTTTGTAGCAAAAATATTAAAAGAAAATGGTGTTGCTGAAAACAAAATTAAGGTTGTTCGAAGTTCCATAGATTTATCTCATATTGATGTTCCTCCATATAAAAAAAGTGAACTCGGAATTGATGATAATACAAAAGTTTTCTTGAATGCGGGAGCCCTTGTTCCACATAAAGACCACATCACATTATTGTATGCATTCACAAAAGTAAAAGAAGTTTTTAATGATATTGTGTTACTTATTGCAGGCTCCGGTCCTTTACAAAAGGACATACAATCCGAAATAGATAAACTTCATTTATCTAAACATGTCCGTCTCTTAGGATATAGAAATGATGTTCCCCGACTTATTCGAACATCCGATATGTATATATCTTCCAGTTGGTCTGAAGGGTTAGGCACTTCTATTTTAGAAGCATTAGCAAGTGAAAAACCTGTCGTCGCCACGGAAGCAGGCGGTGTATCTGAAATGGTAATCAATCATGAGACAGGTATCTTGATTCCCAATAAAAACCCCCAATTATTAGCAGAAGCCATTATTTATATGCTATCACACCCCGAAGAAGCAACGGCTATGGCAAAAAAAGGTAGAAAACATGTAGAAGATAATTTTACAGTCCAAAGAATGGTTGATGAAACCTTATCGGTGTATCAAAAATTGATACAATAATTACTAAAAAATAAAGGAATAAATAGAAAAAACGATGAGCATGAAACCCGGCATTACTGTTTTAACATTAATTCCTAATGCAAAAGACCGTATTCCTCGCTGTCTTGAAAGTGTATCCTGGGCAGATGACATTTTTTGTGTTGTAGACCCCAAAACAAACGACGGATCGGAAGAATTGGTGAAACAATATACGAATCATGTTGTTGTTCATGAATATATTAATGCAGCAGACCAACGCAATTGGGCAATCCCACAAATAACAACGGAATGGACGCTGGTTCTGGATGCAGATGAATGGGTCTCTCCTGAACTCGCAAAAAAAATACAGGAGATAATACAAAACCCTAACAGTCTCGATGGTTATAATATTCGCAGGATGTCTTACTTCTTTGGAAAACTCATTAAACACTGTGGTTGGCATAAAGATTATAACTTGCGACTGTTCCGAACACAGAAAGGGAAATATAAAAAGCAGCGTGTTCACAGTCATGTCGTCGTAAATGGGACTGTGGGTCATATTCACGAAGTCATGTATCATGATACTTATCGCAATTTTGATGAGTTTCTCAAAACAGCCCACCGATTCACAACATGGGGTGCCGAAGATGCTTATGAACAGGGGAAACGAACTCATTGGTATGATTTAACGCTTCGCCCTATTTTGCGTTTTATCAAAATGTATTTTCTACGACACGGTTTTTTAGATGGCTATCATGGTTTAGTCCTTTGTGGATTATCTGCTTTCTCCGTTTATTTAAAATATGCAAAACTCTGGGACTTGCAAAGAAAAAAAACGATCAACTCCGACACATTCAATAACCCCACGAATATCTCATGAGTTTAATCCGTTTTGAAAATATTTACAAAGCATATCCGGGTAAGGTTATTTTAGATGAAGTAAATTTTCAGATAGAAGAGGGGGAACACATAGCCCTTGTAGGAAGAAATGGCTGTGGTAAAACAACCGTTTTTCAATTAATCAGTCAACGGATAGAACCCGACCGCGGAATTATTGAGCGACAACGCAACATCCGAATTTCTTATCTCGAACAAATACCTCATTTCCCTCCAGACTTAACACTACTTGAAATTGCAGAAACCGTTTTTGACGAACTTAAAGAAATTGAAAAAACATTAAAGGAACTTGAACTAAAAATTTCTAATGGAAATACTGAATTACTCAATGAATATTCAAAACTCCAATCCTACTATCAGGTGCATGGGGGTTATCATTACTCTTCACTTACCAAAAAAGTACTTGCCGGTTTAGGTTTCATGCACGATAGCTGGTCAAAAAAATTTCATGAACTTAGTGGTGGTCAACAAACAAGGTTGCTTCTTGTCTTATCTTTGCTACAAGATGCAGATGTATTACTTTTGGACGAACCCGACAATTATCTCGACCTCGAAGGAAAAGAATACCTTGAAGAATTTCTCATATCATCTCCAAAAACAATCGTAATTATTTCCCACGACCAGCGATTGCTATCCCGTTTTCCCAAAAGAATACTTGAATTGGAAAATGGAAAAATTACTTCTTATTCTGGCTCTTACCAAATTTATAGAGAAATAAAAGAACAACAATGGGAAAAGCAACAAGAACTGTATGAACAACAAGAAAAAGAATTAAAAAAGCAAGAAGAATGGATTGAACGATTTCGCTATAAAAAAACGCGGGCAAAACAGGTGCAAAGCCGTATCAAACAAATAAATAAAATGGCACTCATAGAAGAGCCTCAAAGACATAATCCAAAACTCAATTTCTTTATTGAATCTGAAGAACGAGGCAACTCATTGATATTGTATGCTGAAAATTTGTGTATGCAGTATGATAATCAAGTCTTATATAAAGATTTATCATTTCAGTTATACCATGGAGAACGACTGGGAATTATAGGTCCTAACGGATCCGGAAAAACCACGCTCTTAAAACATTTATTGGGCTATCACAAAGGAACTCACGGAATTATCCGATATGGTCATAATGTAAAAATAGCCTATTATGATCAGCATCACAATGATTTAAATCCGGAAAATGAAGTTCTTCAAGAGGTATTATCTGTCCGACCGGATGTATTGCCTACTTCCCTTCGTTCTTTTTTAGGGGCTTTTCTTTTCCATGGAGACGATGTTTTTAAAAAGGTAAAAACTTTAAGTGGTGGAGAACAAAGTCGTTTGGCATTAGCCAAGTTAATTTTACAAAAACCTAATTTACTTTTTTTAGATGAACCCACCAATCACATGGACCTTACTTCTCGAGAAGCGTTAGAAAATGCCCTGCTTAATTTTGATGGTTCTATTATTCTTGTAACACACGACCGTGAACTCCTGGACGAAATCGTAGAGCGACTTATTGTATTGAAAGATGGGAAAACGGAACTCATCTGGGGAAATTATTCCCACTATTTATGGCGAGAAAAAAATAATGTTGAGAATATCGCTACAAACCCTATCTATAAAGAACAAAAAACAAACTCTTTTGAAAAAGCAAAACAGATAAAGCGTGAACAAAGAAAAAAAGAACGAAAAATGGAGGACATTGAAAAACAAATTGAAAGCATTGAAAGTGAAATAGAAAATTTGGAACTTTCTTTTTCTCAAATAAATCCGAAAGATTTCCAAAAAATTCAAACCCTAAGTCATGAATTAAAAACAAAAAAAGAACTTCTTAATTCACTTTACATGCAGTGGGAAAAATTGATAGAATAAATTATTAAAAATTTATTTAAATAAAAACTTGACATTTCTGTAATATTTTGATAAAAATAGTAGTATTATTATTGAAACAAAAAGGAGCAAAATAAAAATGAAACATGTTCAGGTTTTAACAAAAAAACCTGCAAAGATGCAGGTAAGCAATTTCCAGGCATGGAAAGATTTCTTGGTTAGATTGACAGATCAAATTGTTGAGTTTGTTTTTATAAAAACATCCTAATAAAAAGGATTGGATATATGAAAAAAGATAGACATATTTCGCCTCTTACAATAACACCGGCTTTGGCACAGTTGAGCAATTTCCAGATTAAATTGCAAGCCACAACGGACATTATTGACCGACTTCTACTTGTACCCAGACAAGCACCATGGAAAGCCACAGGACCTACAGGAGAAACAACGGATACAGATACAAATGTAGACACGGGAACAACTACAGGCGGGATAACAGGGATCTAATTAAATTCGGCTCTGTGTCACATTAGACAAAGCAATTCGTAATTCATCACAATCACGATAACGGCTTTCTGGTTTTTTGGCAAGGAGTTTCATAATTACATTGCCTAACGCAAATGGACATTTGGGGTTTACATTGGTTGGGTGCTCAGGCATTAAGTTCAAGTGGCAATGATACAACTGTTGCAAATTATCTACAGGAAACGGTAATTTTTCTGTAAACATCATATACATCGTGATACCCAATGAATACAAATCTGATTTGGGAGTTACCCTTTCCCCACGGATTACTTCTGGCGCTACAAACATAGGTGTAATTTGCTGACTGATATTTCTATCCAACAATTCTAATATAAAATTATTTCCGAACAAAGAATAGTCCGCAATCTTAACAACACCCCTCCGTGTAAATAATATATTCGCCGGTTTAAAATCATGGTGAACAAAGCCATTATCATGAAGATACTGCAAACCGACACAAATTTGAATAATAATATTTACCCGTTCCTGCAAATTCCATGGACGATTTGCAAGATACCAACGGAGGTTAGGACCATCCACAAACTCCATTAGCATGCATCTGCCTTCATCGCCATCAATAAAATCAAATATCTGAACAAGATTTTGGTGTTTCAGTTTTTTAAATTTCTTAACATTCTGGATAAGGTCCATAAGATGGAGACGGTTCCTGAAAAAATTCTCACGAAATAATTTTACTGCGACAGCATCGCCTTTCTTTGTATCAATACCTTGATATACAATTCCCGTTCCTCCCTGTCCTAAAATTTTCACAAGTCGAATATGATATAGTTGTGAACGGTCTGGAGCATAGGAAGAATCCGACATACACTCAATCCTTATCCCCTGTTTCTTCTGATTTATCTTCTTTTAACTTTAATTCTATCTTCGGGGCATCTCCCCACATTCCATCGAGGTCATAATAATCCCGTGCTTTTTGCTTGAAAATATGAAAAACTACCGAACCATAGTCCATTACCATCCAATTATCCTGAAAACCTCCTTCGGTAGATAGAGGAATAATACCCTTCGTTTTTAACCCTTCATAGACTGCATTAAATACAGCCTTTTGTTGCGGTTCACTTGTTACAGTGCAAAGGATAAAACTATCCGCAAGAAGAGTTAGACCCTCTAAGTTATACGCCTTAATGTCTTTGGCTTTCTTCTCGGACGCTATTCGGGCTATAGCCCGTGCTATTGTCAGTGATGAACGCCTTGTCTTTCGCACACTCGATACCGTTGATGTTTTCTTCCTCAATATTTTTCACCTTCTATTTATTTAGTTCTTCTTTCAAAATATCATTTACTATCTTCGGATTGGCTTTTCCTTGTGTTTCACGCATAATTTGACCCACAAAAAAGCCAAAAAGTTTATCTTTTCCACTACGATACTGTTCCGCTTGAGATGGATTTTTTTCAATCACTTCTCGCACTATTTTTCGAATTGCTTCAATATCGGTAATTTGCACCAAACCTTCTTCTTTAATAATCTCTTCTGGGGACTTTCCCGTTTTAAAAACTTTTCGCAAAACTTCCTTAGCAATTTTACCACTAATAACCTCATCTTTCACTAACGCTATTAACTGAGCAATATGTTCCGGTGTTATCGGAGAATTTTCTATGGTCGCATTTTCATAAGTAAGCACCGCTTGGAGTTCTACCTGTATCCAATTAGCCGCCTGTTTCGGGTCTGCTCCCAATTGAACCGTTTTTTCATAATAATCTGCCATAACCTTAGTGGAAGTTAACACACTGGCATCATATAGCGATAATCCATATTCCTCTTGGAATCGTTTCCGTCGCGTTTGGGGTAACTCAGGCATAGTTTGCCGCACCTGCTCTACCCATTTATCGGATACCGCAAGAGGAACAAGGTCTGGTTCGGGGAAATAACGATAATCATGGGCAGATTCTTTATGTCTTTGTGAAAAGGTTACACCACGGTCAGGGTCCCAACCTCTTGTTTCCTGAATTACCTTCCCACCAGATTGTAAGGTCTGTATTTGCCTATCTACTTCATACTCGATCGCTTTCACAACCCCACTAAACGAAGCCACATTTTTTATCTCCGTCTTAACCCCTAAAGCATCTGAACCCTTTTCTCGGACACTCACATTCGCTTCCGCACGAAGAGAACCCTCCTCCATATTACAATCACTTACACCCAAATATTCAAGCAGTTGCTTTAATTCCGTTAAGAAAACAAAAACCTCCTCCGATGACCTTAAATCCGGATAAGTTACAATCTCTAATAACGGAACTCCACTACGATTAAAATCTACTCCACTATATCCACCACCCAAATCATGAGTATTTCGTGCTGTATCTTCTTCCAGATGTGCCCTCAATATCCGTATCCGCTTCTTTTCACCCTTTACTTCTATCTCTAAATACCCATTCTGACATAACGGCAAGTCATACTGGCTAATCTGATAGTTTTTAGCCAAATCCGGATAAAAATAATTTTTTCGATCCATTTTAGACCATTTCGCTATGGAACAATTCAATGCAAGTCCCACCGCAATGGCTTTATTCACAAATTCTTTATTCAAAACAGGCAAAACCCCGGGCATACCCAAACAAACAGGGCATACCTGCGTGTTGGGAGGTGCATGGAAATTTGTACTACAAGAACAAAATGCCTTCGATTGCGTATTAATCTCTACATGAACTTCCATTCCTATTACAGATTCATATTCCATAAACAAGTCCTAAAAAAATTACTATGTTATGATACTTAATTTTGTTATCCATGAAAAAAACATATCCACAATAGACTTATGTGATTTTCTTTTCTATTCATTGACAATAATTTGTTCTATTTTTTAATAATTTGCAAAGAGCAGGATATTTTTTCATTACACCTATATCCTTAACTACAACAATGGAAAACCTATATCTTTTTCTCTATTCTGCTCGTACAAATAAGCCACTGATAATAAATGTTCTTCATCAAAATGTTTTCCTATAAATTGCAAACCTACGGGCAAACCCTCCTGTGTTAAACCGCAGGGAACAGATATTGCCGGTAAAGCCGCTAAATTCACCGATATGGTATAAATATCACTTAAATACATTTCCAGCGGATTTTGTGTCTTTTCACCAAAACGAAATGCAGGCGTTGGCGATGTCGGACCTATAATAACATCACACTTCTGAAAAGCCTTTTCGAAATCTTGAGTAATCAGCCTGCGAACCTTTTGTGCTTTCAAGTAATAGGCATCATAATACCCACTGGATAATACATAGGTCCCTAATAGTATTCTTCTTTTTACTTCGGCTCCAAAGCCATCACTGCGTGTGCGTTTATACATATCAATGATATTTCGGGAATCCGTATGTCGAAACCCATAACGAACCCCATCAAAACGGGCTAAATTTGCACTCGCTTCCGCTGTGCAAATAATATAATAAGTAGCCACTGCGAACTCCGTATGAGGAAGGGAAACCTCAACAACTTCTGCACCCTGCTTTTCAAGGGCTTGAACGGCTTTCATAATCAAATCTTTAATTTCTTTATTCAAATCCTCTGTAAAATATTCTTTGGGTAGCCCAATACGAATGGGGACATTATCATCTATCCCCTGTTTAATCTTTTCTAAATAATCAGGCAATGGTAAATCTACAGAAGTGGTATCCTTTGGGTCTTTTCCTCCTATAACAGAAAGAGTTACAGCACTATCCAGAATATTTCTGCTTAAAGGACCTATCTGGTCTAACGATGAAGCAAAGGCAACCAGCCCATATCGGGAAACTCTACCGTATGTCGGCTTTAGTCCAACACAACCACAAAAAGAAGCCGGTTGACGGATAGACCCTCCCGTATCACTACCTAACGATATTACACACTCTCCCGCGGAAACCGATGCTGCTGACCCGCCACTGGAACCTCCCGGCACACATTCTAAATTCCAGGGATTGCGTGTTAATTTAATGGAACTATTTTCTGTGGATGAACCCATTGCAAACTCATCCATGTTAACCTTGCCAATTAATATCGCATCCGCATCAAACAATTTCCGAACCACTGTAGCATCATAAGGGCTACGATACCCGGCAAGAATTTTGGAAGCACAAGTAGTGAACCCTTCTTTCGTGCAAATTACTTCTTTGATAGATATCGGCACGCCGGCGAGAGGCCCTACAGCATCACCATTCTTTACAATTTTTTCTTCTAATGCTTTTGCCTGTTGAATGGCATAATCACTCCAAATTTGGGTAAAAGCATCTATTTTATTATCAACCTGTTGAATACGGTCAAGGAAACTTTGAACAACCTCAATTGGAGATACTTCTTTATTCCTTACACATGCACTTATTTCAGAAGCACTTTTTTGCCACCAATGTTCGGACATCTTAATCCACCTCCAAAATTTTCGGAACCAAAAAATATTCGCCATCATGCAGAGGGGCACAATGCAAAGCATCTTCCTTTGTTATCGTTATTTGCACCTCATCTTCCCTTAAAATATTTTCCATTGGGACTGCATGCATCATAGGTTCTACATTTTCTGTGGATAACTCATTAAGTTTCTCCACATAACCTATTATCTCCGACAAATTGGAAGCCAATCCCTCTGCTTGTTCGTTGTCAAGATACAAATACGCTAAATCCGCAATATGATATATCTCATCGCGACTAATTTTCCTATCAGACATGCCATTTTCCTCATTTATATCTCGTTATTTTACAATAGAATATCATAAATAACCCCTCCCTTTCTATAAGACCTCTTCCCCTAAAATCAGCAAAGTAAAAGACGAAAACTGAAGAATAACACAAATAGAACAAGGCAAACTTATGGGATATAAGAGATAAATAAGATCAAGTTATTCATTATATTGATAAAAGACAAAAATTATTTTTTCATTATGGTTCTTCGTTTTTAAAAAATCCCTCAAATACACATTCCAGATCTCACTTACTTCATATTTAAATAAACAGAAGGATTAATTTGATAATCTGCAATTTTGCGGTAAAGGGTACTTTTGCCTATGCCTAACATTTCCGCCGCAGAAACAACATTCCCCTGTGTCTGCTGTAACGCTTTAATAATATGATTTTTTTCCAGTTCTTCAAGCGTAGGAAACTTTTCAGGGGTGTAAACACTTAATTCAGAAACCAGGTCCTGTGGCTGAATCTCCTCATTTTTTGCGACAATAGATGCGCGTTCAATGAGATTACGCAATTCTCGAACATTCCCATGCCATGGCTGATTTTCAAGCCATTTCAGGGCTTTCGATGAGAATCGAACTGCACGCACAGGATATTTTCGCCGCACTTGTTGTAGAAAATAATCTGCAAGCAATGGAATATCTTCAATGCGTTCTCGTAAGGGTGGAATTGATATTACAAAAGCATTGAGGCGGTGGAACAAATCCCTTCTAAAACGACCTGCGCTGACTTCAGAAGGTAAATCTTTGTTCGTAGCAGACAATACCCGCACATCCACCCGAATATCTGAATTACCCCCCACCCGCCTAAATGTCCCCGTTTCAATGGCACGAAGAAGTCGTGCCTGATGATTTAGACTGAGGTCACCGACTTCATCAAGAAACAATGTCCCATTATTGGCTTCTTCCATCAACCCTATTTTGGTAGCATGGGCACCTGTGAACGCACCCTTTTCATGTCCGAAAAGTTCACTTTCAAAAAGTTCTTCTGGAATGGCTGCACAATTAACAATTACCAGTTTTTTCTGAGAACGATAAGAAAGATTATGGATAAGACGAGCAACCAGTTCTTTGCCTGTACCCGTTTCGCCCAAAATTAGAACACAAAGGTCAGAATGGGCACAATCGCGAGCGAGAGCACGAACTTTCTGTATGGCTTTACTATCCCCTATTAACGGATCGAAATTTATACCCCCGGAAATTAATCGCTGGTTTTCCCATTCTAATTGTTGCATCCGTTCCGCAGCACGAAGATACGGTGCTAATGTGTGTGCCATGGCTAACAAATACTCTAAATCAGATTCTTCATAAAACCGATTCGGAGTATCTGCCATCATTACCAATGCCCCAATTACCTCTTTACCAAGGGCTATAGGGGCAATGACAGTATTGCGGATAACAGTTTCTCCATTCTTATAAAATCTTTCGGGATAAAGAACCCCACGCGGCATCTCTCGAATCTGAGATAAAAGTTGTACTAACTGCGGAGTTGAGGTTATGGCTTGGGTCGCACTTTTGGGATAAATATAATTTTGGGAAGGGTCCTGGGTAAATTGAATTAAACAAAAAATATTCGGATTAAACCGCTCCTGTATCACTTTCAATGCATGATTAATAATATCTTCTACCTTATATAACTGGCTTAATTGACGGGCAAGCAAAAAAAGTCCTGCAAGTTCTTCCGCAGTCCTTGGGTTTCCCGTTTCAAATAGATTTTGAGGAGACCCTTCAATAAAAACAGGTGCACCTATTTTTATGGGCCGCGTTGCACGAAGTTTCTTTGTCTCATCTCCAGTTCCACTACCTTCTGGAATTACTGTCCCTACGGAAAAAACAATACTCCCAACCCCTATATCATCTCCGGGATGAAGCACCTTTTCTTTGATAGGATGTCCGTTTACAAATGTTGAATTACTACTTCCTAAATCACGAATGATTAGTTCATCATCCGAGATGAATAATTGGCAATGATGTCTTGAAATAAGAGGATCATCAATAATAATTGAACATGTTGGATCTCGTCCTATATTCAATTCCCCATCTTCAGGAATCACCCAAGCATTCCCTTTTATATAACCTGAACGAGCAGTAATAATAAACCTTATCTTTTTCTCATTTTCTCGATATGACATTTTTATATCCTCTATCCAATAGAATACAACAATCCAAACAAAATTTCAATATTTATTTTTCCCAAATTGGGAAATATTGAATTCCCAAAATGGGAATTTAATGTCTTGTTTCCAATTTTAAGAATTTATAATTTACATATAAGATACTGAATATAAATATATTACGACTATTATATAATTATGGCATATATATTGCTATATATAAAATACAACAATTGAATAAAGTAAGCGGGACTCCTGAGGAAGGAGTGGAGTTCTAATTTAATAATAAAGAGCCCGCTGGAACAAGTAAAATTTAACAAGGGCTGCGGCTTGCTCCCCAGTGGGCTCTTAAAATGGTGTTCAGGGCTTCATAAAATCCCTCCCTTCCCTTCATTAAAACTACCGCTTCCAAAACAAACCAAATCTCATCTTCCCTTACATTTCGCTCCCCAAAAGAGGGTAGTGCAGAGGGTATAAAATATACCCTTGCCGTCGGTTCGAAAGAACCGACGGCACTTTTTTAAATAAAATCCTATATGGGAACATGGCTATTCTCATAACTTTTTTCCTACACAAACAATTTGTAATCAGCAGTTATAAAATTCCAAAATATAGTAGAAAATACACATTCTATTTACTGCAAACAATCCTGACAAAAATTAAACAATTATGTTTATTTTTTGTCATATTTAAAAACTGTGCTTTTAATTTGATAATTTTGCGATTATATTTTTATAAAATTATGAAATATTTTGGTTATTATTTATGTTTATTGTAAAAAATGACGAATTTTATTAAATTCAAAACATCTATATGTTATAATAGATTATGTAAAATTTTACTTTTAACTTTTTAAAACTCAAATAAGGATAATTAACAATGAACAAAAGATTTCACTTCAAAAATTTCAAAAACTTTAATTGTAAAACGATTCTATTTATAAGTTTTACTTTTATTGTTATCTCATCTTATGGTTATTCAGCAATACCAATAAGTAATATTTTAGAATTGCAAGAAATAGGGAACAGTCCATCTTATCCACTTAACGGAGAATATGAATTAACACAGAATATTGATGCTTCGGATACAGTTAATTGGAATAGTGGACAGGGTTTTATTCCTCGAGGCACAATAGCAAATCCGTTTTCCGGTGTTCTAAATGGAAAAGGTCATAAGATTAGCGGTTTGCATATAAATAATCCTTCCATAGATTATGTCGGTTTATTTGGTGTTATATCATCAACAGGTATAGTTCGTAATTTAGGTATAGAGGAATCTTCTGCTACAGGGAAAAACTATACCAGTATTCTTGCAGGAAGAAATAGTGGAACTATTGATAACTGTTATGTAGTAGATGGAATAGTTATAGGGGCTGAGTATACAGGTTCACTTGCAGGATATAATTTAGGCAGAATACAAAAAAGTTATGCAATAGCCTCTGTAAGTGGTACTGTTTTTGTTGGCAATTTAGTCGGTAGAAACGAAAATACTATAAACCAATGTTTTACAGATGGAAATGTTTCGGGTAATATTAGCGTTGGAGGTATTGTTGGATTAACAACGGGGAGAAAAGCATCTGTGGTTTCGTGTTATTCTTTAAGTTCTGTTTTAGGGTATAACTCAAACATCGGTGGATTAGTAGGCGCCTTCACAGGGGGTGGAAAAATCCGATACTCATATTCTACAGGTTCTGTTGCAGGTTCATCATCCACAGGAGGTCTAATCGGTTTCCGTTCATCAGGATTAGTTCAATCAAGTTATTGGGATACCCAAACATCGGGGTGGAACACATAGGCAGGAGGGACTGGCAAAACAACTGCTCAAATGAAAAAACAAGCAACTTTCAAAGGATGGCAATTTGGAACAGTATGGGGAATTATTGAAGATGTAACATATCCTTATCTCCTATGGGAATATAAAGTTCCTAATTTAGTTGGTCTAACCCCTGAAGAAGCAGTTATCGTTCTGAATAACAACAATTTCATTTTAGGAACAATCGAGGAAAATTGTAGTTCTACAATACCAGAAGGAATTATTTTAGGTCAAGACCCTCTTGCGGGAACACAGTCTCCTCCGGGAAGCAGCGTAAATATAATTATTTCTTCCGGACCTTGCCCCGTTGGAGTTGTCCCTTATCTAATAGGATTACCTTTATCTTCTGCACAAACAGAAATTATTGCTGTAGGACTCACAGTTGGAGATATAACATACCAGTGTAATAATGTTGTTCCAGAAAACAGTGTAATATCACAAAATCCATCTCCAGGTATAGAACTTCCGTTAGGAAGCCCTGTTGACCTCATAGTATCAACAGGACCTTGCCCGGTAACTGTCCCTAATGTAGTAGGTATGTTAATAGATGATGCAGATGATGCATTGGTAAATGTAGGCTTGTATACGGGGACTATTCAAGAACAGTGCAGTGATACTATCCCTAAAGATAGGATTATAAGTCAAAATCCTTCGGCTGGAGAGCAAATACCTTATGGAAGTTTTGTAGATATTATTATATCCGTAGGACCCTGCCCCGAAGGCGAAGGCATTGTCGAGGGAAACCCTGAAGGAACTGTTGAAGGCGAGGGTATCGCTGAAGGAACCATTGAAGGAACTGTTGAAGGCGAAGGTGTTGCCGAAGGAAATATCGAAGGAACTATTGAAGGTGAAGGCATTGCCGAAGGAAATATCGAAGGATCTGTTGAAGGTGAAGGCGTTCTCGAAGGAAACCTCGAAGGAACTATTGAAGGCGAGGGCATCGTCGAAGGAAACCTCGAAGGAACTGTTGAGGGGGAAGGTGTTACCGAAGGAAATATCGAAGGAACTGTTGAGGGGGAAGGCATTGTCGAAGGAAATCCCGAAGGAACTGTTGAAGGCGAAGGTGTTGCCGAAGGAAATATCGAAGGAACTATTGAAGGTGAAGGTGTTGCCGAAGGAAATATCGAAGGAACTATTGAAGGTGTTCCTGAGGGTCTCGAAGGCGAAGGTATTATCGAAGGCAACCTCGAGGGAAATTTAGAAGGGACACCGGAAGGAATATCCGAAGGAGAATGGGAAATTTTACCTATCCACTCTGCTGACCAGAACGGAGATGGAAAAATAAGTTTAGTTGAATTACTCCGTGTTATACAATTTTTTAATTCTGCTGGCTTCCATTGTGCCGATGGAACTGAGGATGGATATAATCCCGGTCCCAATGGAGAGAAGACTTGTAGACCACATGCTTCTGACTACAATCCAAGAAATTGGGAAATAGGATTGACAGAATTACTCCGTCTTATTCAATTCTTTAATAGTGGTGGTTATCACAAATGTGAAGATAGTGAAGATGGATATTGCCCAAGTTTAATTTAAATTTAGATTTTTAAAATTATCTCATTTCTTAAGGGTAGATTTAATATTAAATCTACCCTATTTTAATTTTAAATCCTTATAGGCTAAATTTTTTAAACGAAATCTATTTTTTCATCTTAAATATAAATAAAAAGTAGATTTTTTAAAAAATATGTTATAATTTAGGTAAGTAATTCGCATCAGGGTTGTGTGTTGTTTAATCAAAACTAAAACTAGAAAGGGTTAGAAATGAAAAAAGAAATTTTTAAAAGTGGAATGGGTTTATATTTTTACATATTTTTTTGCATATTGTTAATCATTTTTTCTCCTCTGTTTGCTTACGCTGCCCCTATTCCAATTTCAACATTAAATGGTTTGCAAAACATAGGCGTTTTAACACCATTAGATGCTGATTATATTCTAACTGACGATATAGATGCTTCTGAAACAAGAACCTGGCCAGGCGGTTTTAATCCTATTGGAGATGACATTAATCATTTTAAGGGCTCTTTCAATGGTAATGGACGCATAATCTATAATCTTTACATAAACAGACCTTTAGAAGGATTTGTTGGATTATTTAGTTATATAGAGGGAGCTTCCATCAAAGACTTAAAATTATACAATGTAGATATAAGTGGCAAATCTATAGTCGGTGGTATAGCAGGGCTTATAGAAGGGGGTGACATCAAAGGTTGTATAGTTCACGGTCAAATAAAGGCATCTGCTGCTTGTGGAGGTATAGCAGGTTATGTAAATGATTTGTCCAGTGATATGTCAATAAGTATGTGCTATACATTAGGTTCCCTTAGTTGGGAAAACTTTGACCCTATAGTAAAAGAATATTTCGGCGGATTATTTGGAGTTGTAGAGACTGCTCTCAACTCCATAACTATCTCCAATTCTTTTTCTCACATGAATATTTCCACTTCGATAATTGATATGAATTTCGTTGGTGGTTTAATAGGAGGATTAGCCAATAAAGTATATGTAAGAGAGTGTTACTCCGTGGGAGAAGTTCCCAATGGAAATTTAGGTATAGGAGGTCTTATTGGCGCCGCAGATCATCCAGAGTATGTAGAAAACAGTGTATGGGATATGGAAACCAGCAGACAAACAGAATCATACGGAGGTAAGGGTTATAGCACAACTGAGATGCTAAATCCAGACACATATTCAGACATGGGTTGGGACATATCTTCTGACCCTTGTATCAGTTGTTCAACTACATGGGCTATATATAAAGATTATACTTATCCTTTCTTTTGTGATTTATCCAATATAATCCCTAATGTAGAAGGCGATGAATTGACAACGGCTATTGAAACTATAACGAAAAGAGGTTTTAATTCTGAATCTGTACCGGTATATCACAATACCATTCCATCAGGGTATGTTATTGAAACTATTCCAGAAAAATTCTGCTACTTTCCTTACGGTTACACTGTAACTGTTAACTATTCTATGGGACCCTATCCTCCAATTTATATCTCCACGATAGAACAATTACAACTTATTGGTAATGACCCTAATTATCCTGAGGATAATATATACATACTATCAAATGATATTGATGCTTCTGCTACTCGAGAATGGAACGGAGGAGCAGGCTTTATCCCTATACAAACATTTTCAGGTGTTCTTGATGGTAATGGGTATAAAATATCGGATTTATATATATCAGATAATTCCGGCTATCCAACAGGTTTATTCCGGACAATTAAGAAACCCACTGGGTCTTTAGGAAGAGTAGAAAATTTAATTGTAGAGGATGTAGAAATATATGGTATTGGATATGTTGGAGTAATAGCCGGAAAAATAGAGACTACTGTTCCAGAAATAGAGCCTACCTTAATGAATATAGCAACCAGTGGAGAGGTTTTTGGTATAAATTCAGTGGGTGGTCTGGCAGGTGCTATTTACGGAGGAATAACAGCCGATGACTGTTCTATCCGTGCCAATGTAAATGCAAGAGAATTACCACCAAAAATAACCTATGGCAATTTTGGTGGTGTTTGTGGTCGTGCTGTAGGTTGCAACCTCTCAAGAGTTTCATTCATCGGTGCTATTCGTTCCGGAATAGGAAATAATTTTGGAGGTATTGCAGGATATTCCACTATGGATCCAGCAACAGGCAACAGCCCGATTATTACGAATTGTTATGCTCATGCTTCAATACAAAACACAAATTCATCAAGCCAAGATATTGGTGGACTTATCGGTTTCGCTGATGTAAATACAGAACTTAATAATTCCTATTCTGCATCTTTTTTCGCTATACCTGCGTCTGCGGGTGGGCTCATTGGTAATGGTAATGCACCTATTACAGTAAATAATTCTTTTTGGGATAAAGAAATATCCGGTGTATCCACTTCTTTTGGAGGAGGGACAGGAGAAACAACAGAAAATATGAAAAAAGCAGTGACATTTGCAGGCTGGGATTTTTCCAGTGTATGGAGAATGAATGAAAACAGCAGTTATCCCTTATTACGCAAAGATTTGATAATAATGACCAATCTTCAATACTGGCACTATGTGAATGCCCAGGAGTGGTTATCGTTCTATGGTATTCCAAGTGATGTCCTTACTCATTGCCATAATGTTATTCCGCCGGACAGCGTCATATCTCAATCAGTTCCTCCACAAGAATGGTTACAAGTATTCCCTCCGGACCAGGTAATATTAGTTATTTCTTACGGACTTTGTCCCCCAATTACAGTAAACTCAATAAATCAAATTGCCCAGATTGGCAAAGTCCCCGAATATCCAATTGATGGATATTATGTGTTGGGAAATAACATTGATGCATCAGACACTGTAAACTGGAATGGCGGAGCCGGTTTCGAGCCTATAAAAGACTTTACAGGTATATTTTCAGGTGGAGGTTATATCATATCTGATTTATATATAAACCGACCGACAGAAGATTATGTTGGTTTTTTTGGTTTCTTAGAAAATTCAGCCAGAATCATTGGTATAAATATATCAAGAGCAAATGTAACAGGTAGAGGTATCGTTGGAATATTAGCAGGAAGTAATTTAGGACAAATATACAATTGTGGTGTCCATGGAACAGTCCGGGGAAATGATAGTTTTACAGGTAGTTTGGTCGGTGATAACAGCGGTGTAATTTATGAATCGTTCGGAGTAGCCCAGGTTATCGGAACATATAATGTTGGCGGACTTATTGGGACAATTAGTTCAACATTGTTTATGGATACAAATCATAACAATTATTTCTGGGGAACAGTTTCTGGTCATTCGAATGTTGGAGGTTTTATAGGATATAACCGCGGATATATTGATAATTCCTATACAGCATCACAGGTAACTGCAGATAAAGGAATCATAGGTGGTTTCTGTGCATCTAATGATCCCCTAGGTTCTATTGTTTCATGTTATTGGGATAAAGAATACAGTGGGATAGATATATCCGAAGGAGGTGAAGGAAAAACAACTACGGAAATGATGACAGAAACAACATTTTCAGGATGGGACTTCTCATCAATATGGATGATAAATGAAGGTATCACTTATCCGTTTATACAAAATAATTTTTATACATACATAGGAGATTTAAGAGGTCTAAATTACAACATTATTAAAAATAACCTTGCAAATTGGGGTTATTTTGCCTCAAGTACAGAACGATGCGATTGGACATATCATGCAGGATTGATTGTAGAACATACTCCTATGGATGTAAATTTGCCTATATTTTCAAATATTGATTATGTTGTGTCAATAGGTTTTTGCACTACGGTTCCTGATGTAGTTGGAGATACACTTGTTAATGCTATTAACGAAATTAACTCTGCTAATTTGGCAGTCGGAAATGTAGTAGAAGAATGTAACAATGTTTATCCTTCAGGTGTTGTATTTGAACAATATCCAGTTAGCGGTGAAATTGTTGTCGAAGGGACAACTGTTGCATTGAAAGTTTCGTCAGGACCTTGCCCGGAAGGAGAAGGCACGCCGGAGGGAACACCTGAAGGCGCGCCGGAAGGTGTCGTCGAAGGTACTCCCGAAGGAACACCGGAGGGAACACCGGAAGGCGTCGTCGAAGGTACTCCCGAAGGAACACCTGAGGGCACACCGGAAGGTGTCGTCGAAGGAACTCCCGAAGGAACACCTGAAGGAACTCCGGAAGGAACACCTGAAGGCGCGCCGGAAGGTGTCGTCGAAGGAACTCCCGAAGGAACACCTGAGGGAACACCGGAAGGCGTCGTCGAAGGTACTCCCGAAGGAACACCGGAGGGAACACCTGAGGGAACGCCGGAAGGCGTCGTCGAAGGAACTCCCGAAGGAACACCTGAGGGAACACCGGAAGGCGTTGTCGAAGGTACCCCAGAAGGTACAGCTGAGGGAACACCCGAAGGCGTCGTCGAAGGAACTCCCGAAGGAACTCCGGAAGGAACACCAGAAGGTACCGTCGAAGGGACTCCTGAAGGGACACCTGAGGGGGCTCCGGAAGGTGTTGTCGAAGGGACACCTGAGGGAACGCCCGAAGGTGTCGTCGAAGGTACTCCCGAAGGAACACCTGAAGGAACACCCGAAGGTGTCGTCGAAGGTATTCCCGAAGGAACACCTGAAGGGACTCCGGAAGGCGTCGTTGAAGGTACTCCTGAGGGAACACCCGAAGGCGTCGTTGAAGGTACACCTGAAGGGACACCTGAAGGAACGCCCGAAGGTGTCGTCGAAGGAACACATGAGGGAACACCCGAAGGTGTCGTCGAAGGAACTCCGGAAGGAACACCTGAGGGAACACCCGAAGGTGTCGTCGAAGGAACTCCGGAAGGAACACCTGAGGGGACGCCGGAAGGCGTCGTCGAAGGTACTCCTGAAGGAACACCTGAGGGAACACCGGAAGGTACCGTCGAAGGAGCTCCCGAGGGGTCTCCGGAAGGTATTGTCGAAGGCACGCCAGAAGGAACACCTGAGGGAACGCCGGAAGGTGTCGTCGAAGGTACTCCGGAAGGGGCACCCGAAGGCATCGTCGAAGGGACTCCGGAAGGGACACTAGAAGGCACCGTCGAAGGCACGCCCGAAGGAATACCTGAGGGAACGTCGGAAGGTGTCGTCGAAGGAACTCCTGAGGGCACGCCGGAAGGCGTCGTTGAAGGGACTCCAGAAGGAACACCGGAAGGTGTTGTCGAAGGTACTCCCGAGGGAACACCGGAAGGTGTTGTCGAAGGTACTCCCGAAGGCACGCTGGAAGGAATAGTAGAAGGTGAAGTAGAGAAAGTTACAGTACCATATTTAATTGGCGGTTCTGAAGCATCAGCAAAAGAGCAAATAACATCTATAGGTTTGGTTGTGGGAACTATAACAAGACAATGTAGTGATACCGTTCCTGAAGGAAATGTGATTAGCCAAAGTCCATTACCAGCACAAGTTGTTAATAAAGGAACATCGGTAAATATCACGGTTTCTACAGGTCCTTGTCCTATTACTGTCCCTAATTTAGTCGGAATGACAGAACAAGATGCAAGAACAAAAATACTTATCTCCGGACTTACCTTAGGAACAGTTAAAGAAGAATATAGCGACACCGTTCCTAAAGGAAGTGTAATTAGTCAATCTCCCGAAGCAGGCTCTAAAGTTCCAAAAGATACCCCCGTAAATTTAGTTATTAGCAAGGGTAAAAAGCGTAGTTTCATCGTGTCTTGCGGAACCAATAACTCGACAAATACTTCAAATACAGGTGATATGATAATGTTAGGTATCCTTTCAGGATTACTCTTATTGCAAAGCAGAAAAGGCAGACGAATCCAAAATTAAACATAAAACCCCATCAGGGATAAAAATCCCTGTTCCCATATAAAAAGCCCTCTGTATCATCTCATACAGAGGGCTACTTTTTTTAATTCAACAACAAAATAATGAATTGAAATCTACAGATCAAGGTTATTACAGGCAAAAGCAAATTATGTGAAAAATTGCTTCATGATTTATGTATGGTAACAAGTCTTTTGTTCTCAATTTGTCTCTTTTTCAAAGATATTTATCTGTCTCTAACAGTTTATGCATGAACATGGGGGTCCCATTCAAGGCCTTCAACCTGACGAAGATCATCTTTATCTTCACGGAGTATTTTTATTCCCATCAGACGGCAATAGCGTTCGACATCCCGGGTATGGTCACCGTAAAAGATTACACGATGGAGTCCGCAGGACCAATTATATAGGAAATTATCTATATTGTCTACTTTAACTATTAATTTACTTCTACAACCACGCTCTTCAAGAGGACTATCTATGGCATCCCCAGTACTATATAGCAATTTGTCCGTACCGATTAATCGTGCCATAGTAACCTTTTCTCCAACGGGCATTTTTACTTGTAGCGAAACACCGCGATTGTCTTCTAAATGAGTCCGAACTATATACGGGGAAGGCTCTGTATCCGGTCCTTTCATTTGTGTCGCTGCAACACAATGAGCATGCAGTATTGTGCTGTTCGAAAGGTCAAACATAGGGTCGGTAACAAAACCTGTGCGTCCTACAAGATAAGTAAAAAGAAGTTGGGTCATTGTAGATTTCAGGTCTGCTTCACACACACCGGCAAGTAAAACATTGTTTAACCGAACGAAAGCCAAACAGGGGTATCCCATATTCCTTTCCATTAACTGCATACCTAAACAATTCATTGTAATAGCCTGTGCATTATAGTTCTTCATTAAATTCTTTATAGCAATATACATTCTCGCCCCCTTCATTATATCTTCTTTATTGGGCTCCACAATTTTTTCTGCTTCTTTTATCCATCTTTCTGCATCTGCAAGTACTTCACTTTCAGATGCTTCTTCGTAAGCCTTTTGAAGTTCCGGAAGTTTTATTGTAATGATTTCAGTTCCAAATTTTTCTTTAATAGAATTACAATAGGCGGGGTCTGCTTCCCCATAGTTTACATGGAGAATTTTCGTTTCCCGTAATCTTTGAATGGCGCGAAATGGTTTTACCGCATCAGCAATATCGGCAAATTGGCTGCTCGGAACAATATCAACGAGTTTCCCTTCCTTCTGCCACGATGGGACAATATGCCATTCATGACCACAATAAGGCATGGTAAATATCATCACCGGCTTATTCAGATCAAACAAACCCGAAATAAGCCCGCCTGTCCCTAAGGTTAGATGCAGTACCAGTATGCCTGTTACATCCTTGAACTTCTCTTTTGCCTTTGCAAGTTCATTTTGATTTGTAACAAGACCACCATCTACAAATTCAATATCAGCAAGTTTCTCATTAAGTTTCGACATTTCCTGCTCATAGCGATTTACTTCCGCTTTCAGGTCAACCTGATGCATAGGCCAGCCGGGGGTGGGAATGCCCACATACATTTTTCCTACTCTAACTTTGTTCTTTATCTCCAATTCGGATAACAGACTTTGGTCAATAGCGGACCTCCCATAAATAGGGAGATTAGCAGCCGCCACCATGCCAGCCGAAGCCAGCATAAATTGCCTACGAGAACAACCCGCAGAACAGGATGAAACATTTTTTGATTCGTGATTTGATTGGTTCATAACAATAATCCTTTCTGTTATATTTTGTTTATATTTTAATTCTATATAAACCGCATAATCAGAAACAAAAAATTGGGGGAAAAACTCATGGGAGAATCCAAAAATAATAAGTGAGAATCAGGACATAAGGGATAAAAAGGATAAAAATAATGAGATAATATACAGGACATAGATAACATATATTTTCTTTCTCAATTGCAGTTGAACGGCATGCCGTGTCTTAATTCGTTGCAAGGTTCTTGGGGTAAAAAAATAAGAGGATTTCACATTTATCTTTCTAATTTTGTTTTTTCTGAGTTCTTTTTTCCCAGTAGGCTTTTAATTTGTCTCTTTCTTTCCAACGGCGATGGAACCAGAGCCACTGTTCGGGGTATTTGCGGATAATATCTTCAATGGCACTCTGGCAAATCTGGGTGTTTTTTAATATATCCTCCTGGAGGTTTCCTGAATTAACCATTGTAAGAGGGGGCAATATTTCAAGAAGAAGTGTTCCATCATTATTTCGAAGCATACAAACAGGGTGAACAGGGGCTTTTGTTCGGGCATATAAATAGGCGGGTCCAATTGTCGCCCAACATGGCTTACCAAAAAATTCTACGGGGGCTCCGTTATCTCTTGGAGATTGGTCTATCAGAAGTCCTACAAACCAACCTTCTTTTATTAGGTTAACAATTTCGTTTGCAGAACGGTCTTTTGGTATTGTTTTTATCTTCGCTTTTGTTCGAATGTCATCAATGAATTTATTTAAATCAGGTTCATCAAATTCACGGACAATCTCCGCCACAGGATAGCCATCGCTACACATTAAAGACGCCATCATTTCCCAATTTCCAAGATGGGCACTAATAAATAATGCTCCCTGTTTGTTTTTGAGATATTCTTCTATATACTCCACTCCTTTGTATGAGGCTATATTGTTATATTTATTTTCTGCTAAATCGGGTAGATATGGGAATTCAAAGGCTACAAGAAACATGTTTTTTGTAGCATTCCATAATATTTTTTTCTTTTCATATTTAGTTAGTGTATCTCCAAAAGCATATTCAATATGCTTCAATCCATCTTTTCTTATTCTTGGGTATAAGTAATAAGATAAAAATGCAAAAAATATCGCTATTTTACGGGATAGCGGTAGAGGTATTTTTTTTATAAAATTTAGTAATGAAATGGCTATATAGGAAATAACTTTCTGTTTGATTTTTTTTGTTTTTTTGCCCATACTAAATTTCAAAGGTAAGTTTTGAGCCATTCTTGGGGATAATGCAATTCGTTTTCAAATGAGTGTTCTCTTTCATCCATTCGAGTGCTGGTGGGTCTCCATGGACAAGAATAACATTTTTTGGACTTAATTTTTCTATCATTTTCAGTAAATCGTTTCTATATGCATGCCCACTAAAGTGAAATCGTTTGATATTTCTCAATTTAATTTTTACAGGTTGTGCGTCCAGTTGAAACTGCAATTCATCTCCCGGTTTTGAATGTAGAAGTTTATATCCTAATGTATCTGGGTCTACATAACCTACAAAAAAGATACCATGGTGTCTGGTTTGAACCATTTCTTGAGCAATTAAAGCGGACGGAGTGTTTTCTATCATCATCCCTGAGGTAGCAATAATAATTCCGGGAACAGATAATAATTGTTTCATTACTTCGGGTTGCCATATATTCCCTAATTTGCGAAAATGATTCAGGGGTCTCAATTTGCTATTTTCATCTAAATATTCTCGAAATTGTTCATAAATATCATAAATGGCTCGACCTAGCCCTGAAATATAAATAGGGACTTTTATTAACAACCCTTCATCCTGCAATCGTGCAAGTATATTTGCCATCTCTTGCGTTCTACCTAAGGCAAATGTCGGTATTAAAACCGTCCCTTCTTGCTCTAATATCTGATTTATAGATTTAGCAAGATGCAACGATTCTTCATCATAAGAGTTTACCTTGTTTTCATCAACAGCACCCTGTGTACTTTCTATAATCATTACATCTACTTCATCTAACCAGTCCATAGGTTTGTAAGGACCTAATAATTCCTGATTACTCGCACTAATATCCCCTGTGTATAGTATCTTGTAATTGTCTAACTCCAATAAAATACTTCCACTTCCTAAAACATGCCCAGCAGGATTGAATAATGCTTTAAAGATATTTTTACCACTGACATCAAATAAGTTGTTATAAAGGTGTGCCCTTGTCACATCCATAAGATTTTCAACATCCTCATGTTGGTATAAAGGATAATCGAAAATATTTCGTTCTTTGCGTATGGTATTCATGACTACAACGCTATTGTGCAACATTCGCTCCATAACTCGAAGTGTTGGTAAAGTGGCATGAACCCTAAAATGGGGAAAAAGCTTGGTCAAATAAGGTAATGCCCCACAATGGTCTACATGACCATGTGTAACCAATACAGCATCGGGAAATGATTCCATTAGGTCAAATGATGGAAGAGATTCGAAACCTTCTTTTTTGGGATGCACACCACAGTCTAATAAAATATGCTCGTGAGCGTATGAAATCTCATAACAATTGGCTCCAATCTCCCCACCACCACCTAAAACTTTTAAATAAATACACCTATCACTATTCATGCTTATATTTTACTTTCTCTCATTTATAAAATATATAAAAATATATACAAACAATACACAATACATAATTCAAATAAGTTGTATGTTTTAGTATAATAAAGTTGGCACTATTTTATCATTATTTAGTTAAAGGAATATATATGGGTTCAGAAAAAAACCGACTTCTGGGGATTATAAAAAATAATGAGTTATGGCAAGAATGGGGACCCTATTTACCTGAACGCCAATGGGGAACTGTTCGAGAATGTTTTGCACCACCTGAAAAAGCATGGGAATATACAACATTTGAAACCGCTAAAAAATATAATTACCTTTGTGGAGATGATGGTATTTTCGGATGGAGTGATAGGTTGGGAAAACTTTGTTTTGCACTAAGTTTCTGGAATGGTTCTGATCCTTGCTTAAAAGAGCGTTTTTTTGGTTTAAATGCTCTTGAAGGAAATCATGCTGAAGATGTTAAGGAATGTTATTATTATCTTGACGCAGTACCCAGTTATGCATACGCAAAAGCCTTATATCGTTATCCTTGTGAAAGTTTTCCTTATGAGAAATTATTATCAGAAAATCAATCACGGTCTTGTTTCGACCCGGAATACGAACTTTTAGACACAGGGGTTCTGGATAATTTGCAATTTTTTGATATAGAAGTGGAATATGCAAAAGGTAGTCCTAAAGATATTGCAATTCGTATTACTGCATGGAATAGAGATAATAATACTCGTCCTCTGCATATTATCCCTCAATTCTGGTTTCGAAATACCTGGCAATGGTCATCTTTACTTGGAAAAATAGAACGCAAACCTCAAATATATGGAGGTGGAGCAAGCCATATCGTATTTATGGATGCACACTTAGGGGAATACCGATTGGAAGTCAGTGCAGGAGAGGGCGAAATATTGCCTCAATTGTTATTTACAGAGAATGAATCGGGCTTTGTGGGTTGTCAGGATAAAGATAATCCAAACTTACCTTCTTACCGTGATGCTTTTACTCAAAAGATTATTTACAATAATTCAGAATATATTTCAAAAGAGAATAAGGGAACTCGTGTCGGTGTCTGGTATTCATTTCAAATTAAGCCCAACTCTAAAATTTCTTTTCAGTTGAGATTTTCTTCTATATCTGAGATACCACCCGAACCCATTGGTGAGAGTTGTGATGCTCTTATTGAACAACGGAAAAAAGAAGCCGATGAATTTTATCAAGAAATTATATTACCCGCAATTGACCCTCCTGAAAGAGACATGTTAAGGCAGGCTTATGCAGGATTATTATGGTCAAAAATTTATTACAAACTTTCGGTAAAAGAATGGTTAAATGTATCCAATAATTTACAAAAATTTACAACACATCCAAGTTTTGATAACTGGAAGCACTTAAATGCAAACGATATTTTATCTATTCCCGATAAGTGGGAATACCCATGGTTTGCATCCTGGGATATCCCGTTTCATTTAATCCCTATGTTCCGCATTGACCCCATCTTTGCTATCAAACAATTGCAGATTTTCCTCTCACCCAAATATCAAAGTCCTACAGGACAAATACCTTCTTCCGAATGGAATTTCTCGGCTATCAATCCTCCTATAATGGCGTGGGGTGTAAATAAAATTATACAAAAGGTAGGACAAATGAATTTCGATATACCACGGGAAGACCTTTACTCAATGTTTTTAATAGAATCTTTTTGTAGTTTGTATGCGAACTTAACATGGTGGGCAAATCTCAAAGATAAGGAAGGAAAAACTTTATTCAACAAAGGATTAATTGGATTAGATAATTTTTCTATTTTAGAAAAAGCATCGGATAATTTAAATAAAAATGAGGAGTCTCAGGGTATTTTTTGGACTCCATTTTTCATTGGAAACCTTATTGAATTAGCCTGCACAACATCACTAATGTTTCCCTATTTTGAAAAAATAGCCATACGACTTTTACATCATTTTATTAAGGCAACGGAAATCTTACAGAATAATGAGCCTCCTTACTTATGGCATGAAAGCGATTCATTTTTTTATCCGATACTCAACATAGAAGGAGAAAAATCTCAATATCCCATTCGTTCTTTTTCAGGTCTTGTTCCTCTTTTTGGGGTAGCCCGTTTGCCCGTATATGCTCTTCCAGAACTTTCAGCAGAGGTTGAAATACTTATTAAATCTAAAATACTTACGGATGCTTTTTATAAAAAATATAAAGATCCATCAACAGGAAATGATTTTATATTTTTGTCTTGCATTACAGAACAACAAAGAGATGCTTTGATTAATTATGCATTAAACGAATCTGAATTTTTATCTCCTTTCGGCCTTCGCTCTTTATCGCGATACCATCGTGAAAAGCCTATATACATTCACACATCCAGACAACGGATTGAAATAAAATATTGTCCGGGAGAGTTGGAATCCAAAATGTTTGGAGGAAATACCAATTGGTTTGGTCCTATTTGGTTTCCACTGAACTATCTCTTTTTAGATAGCATGGACAAATGGGGAAGTATATATGGAGATTTTAAAATTTCAGTGCCTTGTTTGAAAAGAAATATGACCTTTAAAGAAATAGCCCGAGAAATCAGACAACGGCTCCGAAATTTGTTTATTCCAAATAATCGTGGAGAAATCCCTTCTTTGGGCTCGTTCGGATATATTAAAGATAATCCTTTGTGGAATAATTATTATCTCTTCTTTGAGTACTTTGATGGAGATACAGGTGAAGGAATTGGAGCCAGTCATCAAACAGGCTGGACGGCTCTTATTACAGAAATAATTCATGAATTGCACAAAGACACTTGATAGCCTTTTATGATGTGGATTCTTTTAATTCCGATGGATTTTTCATATTAGCGATAGCATCTTCATACGAAATAAGCCCTTCCAGATATAATTCTTTTAAACATCGGTCAAATGTTACCATCCCTTCTTTAAAATTGGTTTCCAGCACGCTATATATCTGGTAGTTTTTCCCTTCGCGAATCAGATTAGATATAGCATTATTAGCGCGTAGTATTTCGTAACTGAGAACACGACCTTCTCCATCTTTTCTTGGTAAAAGTCGTTGTGAAATAACCGCTAATAAAACCATAGATAATTGAAAGCGTATTTGCTGTTGTTGTCCAGCGGGAAACACATCAATAATGCGGTCAATGGTCTGAATAGCATCATTTGTGTGTAGCGTTGCAAAAACAAGGTGACCTGTCTCGGAGGCTGTAAGTGCTGACTGAATAGTTTCGAGGTCTCTCATTTCACCTATAAGAATTACATCGGGAGCCTGTCGTAAAACATATTTCAAAGCACGGACAAAACTGATTGTATCACCACCAATTTCGCGTTGGTCTACAATACTTTTTTTATGGTTATGAACATATTCAATAGGGTCTTCAATGGTTATTATATGACATGCCCGTTGATTGTTAATAATATCAATAAGAGAAGCCAGTGTAGTCGTCTTTCCACTTCCTGTAGGTCCTGTTACTAACACAAGCCCCTGCCGTGCAAATGCCAAATCTTTAATACTATCGGGAAGACCTAATTCGCTCAAGGAAGGTATTTTTTCGGGAATAGGACGCAATGCAGCGGTTACACACTGCCTTTGATAATAAACATTAACACGGAAGCGGTGCTTTCTGCCCACAGCCAGTGAAAAATCCAATTCTTTTTCCTGCTTAAATTGTTCTTTCTGTTCTTTAGTAAGAAAACTAAAAATCATCTTTTCGGTTGCTTCTGGCGTAAGGGTATCGGTTCGCGTTCGATATAATTGTCCATTAACTCTTAATATTGGGGGAGCCCCTGCACTAATAATAAGGTCAGAAGCCTTTTCTTGTATTACAAGGTCAAATAAATCCTGAATATTCATAGTCTTATTCCCTTTGTTTAACTAATTTATAGATAGATAATAAATTTACAGGATGATATTCTTCAAATAGATAATTCTTGTGTTTTACATAAGGTCATTTTTTCCACTATCAGGAAAAATTTTTCCTGTTTTAATTTTTCAATCAGAACAGCGGATATGAAAAGTCTTAGTGATTAAGTTATTTATTTTTTTGCCGATAATTGGTATAAGAATTGCTACTTTTTAACCAAATAATTGGTAATTCGTTTTACAAGGAGAAATCTGTGGGAACATTATTTAGTGCATTGGACATAGCACGAGCGGGAATGTTGGTATCACAGGTTCAACTGGATGTAACAGGTCATAATATCGCTAATGTGAATAAAGAAGGTTATTCGAGGCAACGGGTAGAGGTAACAACTCGTTTACCTAATTATAGACCTTATGGGGCTATTGGTCGTGGTCCTGCTATATCAGATATTCGAAGAATTCGTGAAACATTTTTAGACCAGATTTATCGTGAACAAAATCCTGCTCTTGGAAGAACCGAGACTATTGCAAATTATTTTGTGCGAATTCAGGATATTTTTCAGGAGCCCGGGGATACAGGATTTAGTGCTCATTTATCAAGATTTTTCGACGCTCTCCAGGATTTTGCTAATAATGTAGAGGAAACACCTGTCCGTGTTGCATTGGTTCAGGAAGGTGAGGCTCTTGCACAATCTTTAAATGAAATTGCGAGACAGGTCTATCTATTGGAAAGCAATACCAATGAGGAAATTCGAAATACCATACCTGAAATTAATTCTCTTATTATGAGAATTGCAGAGATGAATAAAACAATACGGGATATGGAGATAACGGGAAAATCCGCCAATGATTTAAGAGATGACAGAGACTTACTTGTTGACCAACTTTCTAAGATTGTTGCCATTACTTCACGAGAACGGGATGATGGACAGATTAATGTCTTGTTGGGAGGAGTTGAAATTATAGGTGGAACAAAATATCGAACACTTAGCACCGTTGTAGATTCCTCTATTGACCCTACTCGTCCCGATTTTCTCTCCGTTGTCTTTTCGGATAATCAAGAAAAAGCCATAATATCTGATGGTTCTCTTGCAGGATTATTATATATTCGCGATACCGAATTAAAAAGGATAAAAGAACAACTGAATGAAATAGCGAGAACCATCGCAGGTTCTATAAATAGTATTCACAGTCAGGGCAGAGGGTTAGAATTATACAGCGGGTCAATTAAGTCTACCATTTCTGTATCTGATATCAATACTCCACTATCCAGTAACAATCTCCCCTATTCTATTAATAATGGTTCTTTCCAATTGCTGGCTTATGATAGTTCGGGAAATATCGCAACGAACCTTACTGTTAACATTTCTGCGAACTCTACTTCATTAACAGATATTGCCAATCAAATTAATGCTAATCCTTTTTTTAATGCTTCCATTGACTCGGATGGATACTTAACAATAACACCTTCGAGTGGCTATTCTTTCCGATTTGCTAACGATACATCAGGCGTTCTTGTCGCTATAGGGATGAATCCTTTTTTCACGGGATATACCGCAAGTACAATTTCTGTTAACCAAGATTTACTAAATAATCCTCGTCTTATTAGTTCAGGTTATAGTACGAACATCAACGAAACAGGGGATAACACTGCCAGTTTGGCAATGGCTAATTTGAGATCCCGACGCATACTTTCAGACAGCACTCAAACTGCAGATGAATATTATCAATCCATGATTGTGCAGATAGGTATAAATGCAAGAGCCAATTTAGATGTGTTAGAAATGGAGCGTTCGTTTATAAACGATTTTACCCGACGAAGGCAGGAAGTCTCCGGCGTAAACCTTGATGAGGAAGTTACAAATTTAATACTATTTCAAAGGGCTTTTGAAGCATCTGCAAGGATTATCATAGTAACAGACCGAATGTTAGATGCATTACTGAATATTATCTAAACTTTACCCTCGTTTCATATATTTTCAATAGATTTCCTTTCATCTGTATATTTTGTATATAAATAAGGTCGGGAAACCAGATATTTTTGCACTTTATTTTCTCTTTCTGAATTATATTCCACATTTTTTTCTTCCATCATGTCTTTTAGAAAGGAAATGCCTAAAAGTTTTTCAAAATGATTATTGAACTTAAAATGTTCCGAATGGTGTAGTTTTATTAATCGAAGTAATTCTAAAGTTAACATAAAAGGTCTTGCTTGATTAAAATCTTTTACTTCAAGGTATAAACCGTTACATAATTCATTTACATATTTGGGATTTGTTGCCTTACCGGGGACAGATATAGGTTTAAATGAACATGGCTTTATATCAAAACCTTTCTTAAAGTTTTCTGGAAGAGAAGATAATATTAAATTTGAGTTTAACCATGGAGCACCGATTGTTTGAAAGGGATATTGCGTTCCTCGTCCTTCACTAACATTTGTCCCTTCAAACAAACATGTCCCGACATAGCATAATGCTGATTCAAATGATGGAATATTAGGAGAAGGTGGAAACCATTGTAAATCTAAATTGGGATATTGCAGGTCATAAAACCAACCATCCATTTTTATTACAGATAATTTTAAAGTTTTCAACTCTGTGTTGGTCTTTTTTAAATATAATGCGGATTCACCGATAGTAAGTCCATGTCGAATGGGAACATTTCCCCAACATACCTCTCCTAAGTATTCTTTGTCGGGTAAGAAACCTTCTATAATTTCACCCCCTAATGGATTGGGTCGGTCTAATATTATCATTTCTTTATTATAATTATTGCAGATTTTCATTAATTGTAATAGTGAATAAATATAGGTATAGTATCTGCTTCCAATATCCTGTATATCTATAACTACACAATCTACCTGCTTTAATATTCGTTGCCAATCAATACCCGTGTTCTCAGCATATATATCTATAACTTGTTTATCTTTCCATTGTTTTTGTTTATCGGATTTACCTGCCTCTTCACTTAGTTGCAAACCATGCTCAGCGGAAATAATACATTTTAATTTTATATTCTCAGTTGTTGAAAATATATCCAATGTAGTCTGTCCAACAATGTTCCTTGCGGAAGTATTTGTAAACAAGGCAACAGAAGAATTTTTTATCGGCTTAAAATCGTCTCGAAGTAAAACATCAATTCCAGAATGGACATTCATCTTTTCCGGGGCTATTAGTAATGCAATTGAGTTATAAAAAGTCTTTCTAAGTTTTCGATTGTCTCGTGTTTTCCTGTTAGGATGGCATGAATTGCTTAGTAAAATTGCATAATATCCTGATTTTCTATCCCACCACATACAGGTACCGGTAAAACCCGTATGCCCCAAAGCAGAACGAAAAGGAAGTTGCCCTTCGATGCTTTCCCAAAACGGGTCTGTTTTCCAGCCTAATACCTGCCATGGATAGTTGGGAATTATTCTGCATGTAGACATTTCTTCAATTACATCGTTTTCAAGAATATATCCATTCATCATACCTCTACAAAATCGTGATAAATCTTCCGCTGTTGAGAACAATCCTGCATGCCCTGCTACTCCTCCCATTGCATACGCATGCTCATCGTGGACTTCACCACGAACAATTTTATTTCGCCAAATACATTTCTCTGTAGGAGCACATCTATTTCTATACTCCTCAGGAACATTAAAAAAAGTTGTATTCATATTTAATTTTGAAAAAATGTTTTTTTTGCAAAATTGGTCAAAATCTTCTCCATTAACCAATTCTACAATGTGGGCAAGAAGCATAAAGCCAAAATCGGAATATAAATGTTTTGTTCCGGGTTCAAACAACAACTCTGTTTTTGAAAGTCTGATTAATATATCTTCAAATGAGAAAATTTCTTTATACCATTCTTCATATCCGATTAAACCAGAACTGTGGGTTAATAGGTGTCTTATTGAAAATTTATTAAAATTAGGGACAGAAATATATTTCGAAACAGGGTCATTTAAATTCAATTTTCCTTGTTGATAAAGAAGCAAAACAGAAGTCGTTGTGGCAATCACTTTGGTTAAAGAAGCAAGGTCAAAAATAGTGTCTTTTTTCATTTCTTCTTCAGAAGGCAATATTGAACATTTTCCAATGCAATCAAAAAACAACACCTCATCATTATTTCCTACATACGCAACTGCCCCAGGAGCAGAATTTTGTATAGCATTGTTTAAACATTTTAATACTATCTCTTTTTCACGCTTACTTAACATACTGTATTACTCCATTTGTCTAAAAAATAAATATGGCCTGCAATTATTTTTAATTAATTGCAGGCCAGGTGAGAAACCATTTCGTGATGTGTTACACATCACTTTTTGTTAACTACTTTTTCTTTGCCGGAGCTTTCTTTGCAGCCGGTTTTTTTGCTGCTGGTTTCTTTGCTGCGGCTTTCTTTGCCGGAGCTTTTTTTGCAGCGGGTTTCTTTGCAGCGGCCATGTTGTATCTCCTGTTGTTTTATGTTAAGAGGAAAGTTTTTGCAACGAATACAGTTCGTTGCTTTTTCCTCTTGTTCGCTATTCAATTTTAATTATTTTGATAATGAACAAAATTATATTTAAAACGCAAATTTTTTTTTACTTTTTTTTGAATATTATTTTCAGCCTCAATTTATGAGGGTTTTATACAAGTTGCTTACTCACACTTTTTATGACAACAAAAATTTTTTTGAAAAAATTTTTATAAAACTTCAACTTTTATATTTTCATTTGTATATATACACACTTGAGAAGCAAGTTTCAATGACTCCAGAGCAATCTCCTCTGCAGATAAGTTTGTGTATTTCATCAGAGCCCTTCCTGCGGTTAAAGCAAAACCCGCCCCTGAACCAATAGCAAGAATATCATCATCAGGCTCTATAATTTCTCCTGTCCCGGATACTAACAATATTTCTTCTTTATTGCACACAATCAACATAGCATTGAGTTGTCTTAGATACTTATCGGTTCTCCACAGTTTCCCTAACTCTACAGCAGAACGAGTTAGATTTCCACGAAACTCTTCTAATTTCCCTTCAAACCGTTCAAACAAAGCAAAGGCATCGGAAACAGAACCTGCAAATCCAGCGAGGATTTTTCCTCCATACAGTCTTCTTATTTTTACGGCTGTTCCTTTGACAATAGTATCTCCCAGAGTAACCTGTCCATCTCCAGCCATAGCAACTGTTCCATTACGACGAACCGCAATAATTGTTGTCCCTCGAAATTCACTCATAGAAATTATTCCTATTTATTGCATTTTCAATGAACGACTTGTTCTTTGTGGTTTATAATTTTTTGGGTCAATTCCAAGTTTTTGCACTCTCAAACCCATGATTCTTTCCGTGATACCTAATTCCCTCGCCGCTTTTGCTTTATTCCCTTTTGCATTTTTTAATGCTTCAATAATCATTTCTCGTTCAACGCGTTCTAATGTTTCTTCTAATTTTCCTTTCATTATTGTATTGGAAGCTTCGGCTGTCTGTAGCGTAGGAGGCAAATAATGTCCATGGATAACATCATCGGTAGTTAAAATTACAGCCCGTTCAATAATATTTTCTAATTCACGAACATTGCCTGGCCAATGATAACTCATAAGCATATCAATCGCAGGGGTAGATATTCGACGAACATACTTATTATTCTCACGACTGTATTTTTCAACAAAGTAATTGGCTAATTCCAAAATATCTGTTTTTCTTTCTCTCAACGGCGGGAGAAAAATCGGGAAAACATTTAAACGATAGTATAAATCTTCGCGAAATTTACCCTCTTGAACTAATTTTTCCAAATCACGATTTGTTGCTGTAATAATACGGACATTCACTCGGATTGTTTCGCTTCCTCCTACACGCTCAAAAGTTTTATCCTGCAATACGCGTAGCAACTTCACCTGGGTTGAAAGAGGCATATCCCCAATTTCATCTAAGAAAATAGTCCCCCCATGTGCCATCTCAAATCTTCCTTTTCGTTGCTGATAGGCTCCTGTAAAAGCCCCTTTCTCATGGCCAAATAATTCACTTTCCACAACAGACTCTGGCAAAGCAGAACAGTTTACCTTAATGAACGGTCCCGAAGCACGATGGCTGTTAAAATGTATTGCATAAGCCACTAATTCTTTACCGGTCCCACTCTCTCCACGAATTAACACTGTCGCTTCCGTCATGGATACCTGCTGTATTAAATCGTAGACTTTTTGCATAACCCCGGAACTACCAATCATATTAGAAGGGTGAAATCTTTTTTTTAATTCTTCTTGAAGTCGAGCATTCTCAAGAAGTAGTGCCTTCCTTTCTTGTTCATTTTTTAATCGCAACCGAACGGCACGAGCAATCATGGATGCAATAATCGTAAGAACGCGTAAATCCTCATCTAATGAAATATCATCGGAATAAATTCTATCGGCACTAAGTGTTCCTAAAACCAAATTTTCAATTTTTATAGGTACACATATATATGAAATTTCTTCTTTTTGTAGATTTTTTCTTGAACCTGTTTTATTTAAAAACATAGGCTCTGCAGATATTTTAGGGATAACCATAGGTCTTCCCATTTGGGCAACTTTACCAATAATTCCTTCACCTACTTTATACACTCCTCTTTCTAATTCTTCGCCTGAAAGTCCATAAGCCGCTTCTATTCTCAATTCTCCCCTATCTCTATCAAGTAAAGTTATCGTCCCTCGTAACATCCCTGTATGATTTGATATAGCCCGCAAGACAGGATATAATTCCTCCCGAAGGTCATAACTACGGTCTAATATTTCACTAATTTCAAGAAGAAGTTTTAGTTCTTCAAGGGCTCTATCTGTTTTTTCTTTCATTACGGTAATTCTAATACTTTAATTTTAAATAATAAATCATTTAATCAAACTAAAAAATACATATTTGTATAAGTAGTAATTATAACTTTTAAAGTCTTACTTATTCAAAAGCGTAGTTTACATATTCTATATTTCCTATCTTGCTTTTTCTATTTAGGATCTATACTGAAATGGAATACATCTCTAAAACATATCTGTGTTTTATTTTTTTTACCTTATAAAAAATAGTAAAATATATATAAATTTAAGGAGTAGTGTATGGGCTATTTTCTTTTACTACTAGCTGTCCCGATTTTTTCATTTTCTACACCTAACAATGATTTGGTTCATTCTGCACCTCCAAAAACAATTGTTTTTTCTGCTTCTCCAGAGCAAATTATAAAAGATGCAGAGTTATGGAAAGAAAATGGTGTTAATGCATTTTTCCTCGACTATATAGCCCGTGAGTGGAGTGATAATATTTGGGCAAATGACAAAAAGCCGTGGACAATCGGGAAGGATGATGATAATTTTAAGAAAGCAGTTGAAGCCAATAACATTTGTAAAAAAATAGGTTCAGAAACCTTTCTCAAAATTGCATTTGACCATCATTTAAATTGGTTTGATGACTTACAATGGGAAAATGTATTACATAACTTTCGACAATTTGCCATATTTGCCAAAGAAACAGGTTGCACAGGATTTGCCATAGACATAGAATATATTGGTGAACAATATCATTTTAATTGGGAGGGATATAAATATGACACATATACTCGAAAGGACCTTATCAAAAAAGTAAAGGAAAGGAGTGCGGATTTAATTAATACTATATACAATGTATTTCCCGAGATGGTATTCTTGACTTTTCCAGAGCAAGGGTTAAGCCTTGGACTTATTATTCACTTAACATGGATTGAAGAATTAGCAAAGAAAAATGCTCCAGGAGGACTTCATTATTGTATTGAACATACATATCGCATGAAAAATCCTGATGAAGTTCTCACATATATCGGGGGGATAGATCAAATCTTTCTCACCTATTTATCCCCCAAGGCTAAAAAATATTGGAAGGAAAAATGTTCTATAGCACCGGGAATATGGCCCTTTGGTTATGATTATGATAATGCTCATAAGGCGGGACTTACAACAGCAGAGTTAAAACAATTATACGGTCTTCATATATCTGCATCTAAAAAATACCATTGGATTTACAGTCATAATTGTTATGAACAGTTATTAGGTCGTCAGGCAGAATTGTTTGAAGGTGAAGAACCACTACAAAACTATGTGAATATACTGAAACAAAAAGAACCTGTTTCTGATAATTCTTTTCAAGAAAAAATTGAATTATTGAACGAAAGAAATTATCAATTATTACAGCAAAAAACAGGTTTTACTTACATGCCGTTTCCAGTAGGTCCCGATGATAACCCCCGTTTTCAAACGGCTCCACTTAATAATTACGAATATGCACACGGTTACTTCTGGGAAATAGGGAAAAAATATCTACAGGGAGAGGAAGTATCCTTTCGCACATTATTCAACCCAATTACTCATTGGAAAATAGCAGGACCTTTCCATACAGAGAATTTTAAGGAAACGCATGAAAAAGAATTTCCACCCGAAACAGATATAAATGCAATGGACTGGAAATCATTGTCTATAGAGAACAACAAAATATCTATAGACCTTAATAAAATTTTGGGACAACAGGAAGAAACCTGTGCTTATGCTCTATGTCTTTTTGAGGTTCTCCAGCCTGTTTCTGCTCAAATACGATTTGGCTATAATGATGCTGTTAAGGTGTGGTTAATAAACGAAAAGAAAAAAGATTTAATCTTTGAATATTTCGGGGAATCTTCTGTAATACCAGATAAGACAGTAATTCCTGTATCCTTTGAAAAAGGGAATTATAATATCCTTATGAAAATCACAAATAATAAACGGTTCTGGGGCTATACATTGCGGATAACAGATTTAAAAGGAAATTCATTGCCTCCGAATATAATCAAATATTAGATTTAAAATTGAAATAACAAGGAAAACTCATTTATGTTAGACAAAGTAGATTTGAATTCTCGCATGACGAAGGAACAGTTCAAGCAGATAACACACCAATGGGAATTATCGTTAGGGACATTCCAGCGGGAATTGAGACAAAAAAATATTCCAACAATTATACTGATAGAAGGTTGGGACACATCCGGTAAAGGGACTTTGTTGAATCACTTATTGTTAAATCTTGACCCAAGAAGTTATTGGGTACATAATATAACCAAACCTACAAGAGAAGAGAAATTGCATCCGTATCTTTGGCGTTTTTGGAACAAATTACCGGGGTATGGAGATATAGCCTTTTTCAACCATAGTTGGTATTGGCCTCTCATATTAGAAGCCCAAAAAGACGGTTGGAGTTCAAATAAAATACGGTCTGAATTAGAAGAAATTTTAACCTTTGAACGACATCTTATTGAAGATGGAAATTTGCTTATCAAATTCTTTTTACATATAAACAAAAAAGAACAAAAAAAGCGTTTTGAAAAACTTGAAAAAGACCCGGACTTCCAATGGAGAGCCAAGGGAAAAAACAAAGAATTGCTAAAAGAATATGAAGATTTGTATAAAATCATAAACATTGTATTGAAAGAAACACATACAGATATAGCACCATGGAATATTATTCCTGCTATGGATGAAAGATACTGTATTGCAGAAGCAGGAAATATTCTTCTTTCAAATTGGGACAATACACTAAAAAATGGATTAAATATCCCCACATACCCAATAGCACCGAGACAAACAGACCCATTAAAGGAAGTTAACTTATCTCAATCTGTTTCGCGGGAACAATATGATAAAATACTTCCTAAATTACAGAAAGAATTACGGAGGTTACAGTCTATCTGTTTTAAGGAAAGAATACCTGTGGTAATCATGTTTGAAGGTTGGGATGCTGCAGGGAAAGGAGGAGCCATAAAAAGATTGGTAAACGAATTAGACCCCCGTGGCTATGAAGTAATTCCCATAGGGGCACCTCAAGGTGAAGAGAAAAAACATCATCATTTATGGAGGTTCTGGAGAGCATTACCTAAAGCGGGGCATTTTACTATCTACGACCGTTCCTGGTATGGAAGAGTGTTGGTTGAACGAATAGAAGGTTTTGCTCAACCCAAGGATTGGATGCGTGGATATAGCGAAATCAATGAATTTGAATTGCAATTAGCAAAATGGGGAGCCGTTATTATTAAATTCTGGCTACATATATCTCCAGAGGAACAATTAAAAAGGTTTGAAGAGCGTCAATCCAATCCTTTCAAACAATGGAAAATCACAGAAGAAGATTGGCGTAATAGAGCAAAATGGAAAGATTATGAAGAAGCGGTATCGGATATGATTGATAGGACATCAACAGTCTATGCTCCGTGGACTATTGTTGAAGGGAACGATAAACTCTTTGCAAGGCTCAAAGTTTTAGCTACTGTTATTAAGTCTATAAAAAAATTTCTCAAACATAAAAAGACTTAATTTCATCTAAAATTTTCTATTTTTATAGAGTTTCTCTTTATCTTTTATATATACAATTTTCCTGCAATTTAAAGACAATTATTTATTTGTTATTTAAATAACAATTATTTTTATGTCTATTTTTTGTTTTCAATTACAAAAATCAAATCGTATTTATTTAATTTTTTTACGACATATTTTTGTAATTTATAAGTATTTAAAAAACAGACATTTAAATAGATCTGCTATATATTTGTTTAAATTAATATATATAGTAAGCACTTGTATTTAAATTTTATATATGCTATAATATATTTGTTGGTAGCAGAGTTGTGAATGTGTTCCCTATGCTACTACTACACATCAAGGTCCAATTGAATCCAACACATAGCGAAGCACATAAAATAGCTGCCAGTGGTTGTCCTCCCATTACCACTGCAGTGCATCTCTCTCTCCGGAATAACTGATATCCCGGTTTACCCCGGCCGGGAATCCTCTCTTCCGCTTCTCCGCAACTCTGCTACCTCTCATTAACTCTGATTCCCTTCGGAGTTAAAATTTATAGAGGTGCCGGTCGCCCCCTACCGGCACCTCAATTTTTTTTAGGGAAGATAAAAAATTTTCTCATTCAAAGTATTTTTTGCGATATTAAATTTATACTCCTAATTTCATTTGATAAATCTTTCACTACACATATTACCTCTACACCCGCTGGAGAATTTAACAGATGAGTAATTTGTTCTGCATTTAAGGACTTCATATCCCATTCGTTTATTTTTATAAGGGTTTCACCCCCTCTTAGATTATTTTGCCAAGCAGAAGAATCTTCGATAATACCAATAACCCAACCCTGTTCATCGAGATAATCAAGCAATATCCCTGTTCCTGTCCACTCTTTCTCATTAGAAATTTTCGTTTTTAAGAAACATATTTCTGCTTCCTCATAGTTCATTTTGAGTGCAAACTGTTTCCAGAAAGAAGTTCCCAAAGAGACTTCTTTTTCTCCCGGAACTGAAACGGAAAGAAGATTTTCAAACTTTTGGTTGCCTAACCGTAATGTTTTTAATCGAAAATACTGAATGACCTTTTTATTACGAAAGTGAACAAATTTACTATCTCCTGCTATCAAAGACCTATCATTTACAAAACTCATAGGGAAAATAATATATTCGTTCCTCACAAAATCAATATTAGCGACAATTGCAATCTTATTATTGATTGTAATTGGAATTTGGGGCATTGCACTTCCAGAAGAAAAAAACATTTTTTCGCAAAAAATATCTTTTGTCTTGACTTTCTTTTGTATGGATATTAATTGCCATATAATTCTCCCTTTCCCAAAATCTATATATATTTCAAAACCGGGATAATAAACAGGTAGTATTCCTCTAATAGGTAGCCCTACTTTCTGGGATATATCTGATAAATCAGACAATATTATTTTGCCCTGATAGTTGGGGATAAAAGGGATACTTTGTTCAGAATTTTTTAAGATTACATTATTGTATTTTTGATATTTTTCTTTATCTGTATCATCCTTTTTTTCAAATATTGGGATAGACACCCCCGTATCCAACAGGTAGAACGATAAGGCATAATTCTCATTTGAATTTATAAGTATTGCTCCACGCTGCATAGTAAATGATGTTTGGAATTGACTATCCTCTATAGAAAGGCAAATAGAACTCGGTAAAACTCCAACAAGAAAAAAGAATATGAATCTATGGGAATTAACCCTATTTCTAATCAGCACAAACTAATTATTCCTTGTCATTATAGTTTCTATCCATAATTTTATTTGTTCCTTTGCATGAGCAAATGATTCTAATAAAACAAAACTTGCATCATCTGTCGGATAGGTCCTCATCTCACAAAGGGAACGGTTTTTTTGATATAACTGTAATGAAAAATTATATGCGTTTTTATCGTTTTCTCCAACAGAAATAAATGTTGGGATGTTAAGAACATTACTATTGATTACATCTGAACTGTTAAAGTCACAATAGGGAGAGAGTAAGATTAGTCCTTCAATACAATCGGACTGAATTTCCTTATAGAGAGAAAAACATCCTAACTTGCCTGTTAACAGAATAAATTTTTTGTCCTGGGAAAGAGTATTGTTTAGAAGATTACAAATAGAATTTATATTATTGTTTGTAGCAGAAGAATCTTTATACCTATTGAATATTGATATCCAATCAGCTAATAGAAATACCAATTTGTATTCGTTACTAATAAAATCACCCAAAACGGATTTTATTTTTTCTATATCTTCTCCTTCTTCTGCAAAGACAACAATAGCAACCTTTTTCTCTGTTCTATTAGATAAATTGGGTGATACAATTTGTAGGAAGACTGTATTTGAATTAATAGAATAGGTATGCTCGGAAATAGGGGGAGAATTATTTTTTTTGCACTGACAAAGAAACAATGCAAATATAACACAAAAAAGCGTAAAAGAAACAAGAGCACTTATTTTCTTTTTCAAGTCCATAGAAAAGCAAGCAGGGAATACTTAACGGTAAGTATTCCCTGCTAAAAAAATTAACCCAGATTAAAGACAGACTGTAATTTCAATGCGAGAGTCATATCGCCCTGAATCTTAAGTTTGCCTGTCAGAAATGCAGTCTGGCCGTTTAACTTTCCAGCAACCAGGTCAAGGAAATCGCTGGCAGAAATTGTCAATGTAATATTGGCTTTCTCTGCTTTTCCTTGTGTCACGGAAAGTTGTTCATTAGCAACGGCAACTGCCCATTCTCCCCCATCATCCCCGGTGATGACGAACTGATAAGTTACATTCATCCCTTTAATTTTAGCGGGGTCAACTTTGGATGATAGTTGGTTAAAGAATTCGGCTACTTGGGACATACTAATAACCTCCCTCGATAAAGGTTAAGATTTCTCCGTAAGCCCATGCTCACGGAATTTCATTATCTTTAATGTAAAACATATCCTTATTCGATTTCAAACTGGTATATTTTTCATATTTAAATTTATGCTTTTGATAACATAGAATAATGTATAATTTCCTGATGATACTACAGGGTAATTGTTATGTCTATACAAATTGTTCCGACAGAAGAAGAAGTTCGCCATCCTCTTGATGCATTCTTTATGCCACGAGCAGTTGCCGTTATTGGTGCAACAGATAAAATAGACAGCGTTGGCAGAACAGTGCTATGGAATTTAATGAGCAGTCCTTTTGGAGGAACCGTTTATGCGGTAAATCCGAATCGCCATCAAGTCCTTGGGATGTTAGCCTATCCGAACATCAAATCCATTCCTGAACCCATTGACTTAGCAGTAATTATAACTCCCGCTCCGACAGTCCCTTATATTATTCAGGAATGCATTGAATCTTCTGTAAAAGGGTGTATTATCATATCCGCCGGATTCAGTGAAACAGGAGAGGCAGGGAAAGCATTAGAAGAAGAAATTAGGAAACTTATTTATCCTGATAAAATACGAGTTGTTGGACCTAATAGTTTGGGGATTATGAATCCCATTATCGGTTTAAATTCAGCATTTGCACCTCATATCGCCGAAAAAGGGACTGTAGGTTTCATTACTCAAAGTGGTGCCGTTGGAGCGGCTATTTTGGATTGGAGTTTTCATGTAAAGGTTGGTTTTAGTAAATTTGTTTCTTTTGGAACGATGGTAGATGTTAATTGGGCGGATTTGATTTATTATTTAGGAGATGACCCTTACACGAAAAGCATTGTAATTTATATGCAGGCTTTAGGCGATGTGCGTTCTTTTCTATCCTCAGCAAGGGAAGTAGCGTTACATAAACCGATTATATTATTAAAGGGTGGTAGAACGGAATTAGGAGCAAAATTGGCACGAAATACCCCTTATTATGTAGGAGGGGAATTATGCAGTGATGAAGTATTTTCCGCCGCATTGAAGCGTTGTGGTGTGCTTCGTGTTGATAATATTCAGCAATTGTTTGATATGGCTATTGTTTTAGGGAAACAACCGCGTCCTAAGGGCAATCGTCTTGCAATAATTAGCAATGCCGCAGGACCCAGTATTCTCGCAACGGATGCACTTGTAGCAGCCGGTGGAACGATTGCAACTCTTAATTCCAAAACAATTAATGAACTCAATGAAATTTTGCCTCCGTACTGGAACCATGATAATCCCGTAGATTTATTGGCAAATGCAGACCCTAAAAGATATGCTCAATCCGCGGAGGTTGTTTTGAAGGACGAAGGGGCTGATGGTCTTCTGGTAATATTAACCCCTCAGGTAATGACAAAACCTTTAGAAACGGCTGAAGAATTAATAAAAATAAAAAATCCATACAAGAAACCTATCCTTGCCAGTTGGATGGGAGGTCACAAAGTAGAAGAAGGGCAACAATTGTTAAATAATTCGGGAATACCTACTTTAGATTATCCCGATATTGCGGCACGGGTATTTCAATCCATGTGGCATTACTCATATCAACTAAAAGGATTATATGAAACGCCCAGCGCTCATGAGGAAACCAGTGAGTATTATTCCCAAAAGTTGTTGGCTAAAACAACAATTGAATACGCTGTAAGGCAGGGACAGGTAATATTAACTCCATCTGCTACAAAAGATGTTTTATCGGCTTATGGTATTAATCTCATCGAAACGCATATTGCCCATGACGAAACGGAGGCGGTACATATTGCTAAAAATCTCGGTTATCCCGTCGTTCTTCGCAGGGTGCTTTTAAGTGGGAAAATTTCGGCAGACCCCGGAGGTGTTTTATTGAATCTCCATGATGAGAATGCAGTTCGGAAAGCATACCGAGCCTTGCTTGATTTTGTCACAGAAGGAGCCGATGCATGTGCTTTTCCGGGTATTGCTGTTCAGCCGTTAGTCCCTCGTGATGGGATTGAAATTTGTATTGGAAGCAATATTGACCCCTTATTTGGACCTTATATATATTTTGGGTCTGGAGGCAGGATGTCTTTCATCTTTGAGGACAGAGCCACAGGATTGCCCCCACTAAATACGACATTAGCCCGTAGAATGATTGAGGACACGGAGATTTATAAAGCACTTAAAGCGGGTAAAATATGCAAAGGATTTCATGTTGAGGAACTGGAACATTTGCTTGTTCAGATAAGTTATATGATATGTGAGCAACGATTAATCCAGGGGATGGAAATAAACCCCATTGTAATATCTCCAAAACGAATTGTGGCGTTAAATGCTTCTATTTTACTTTATCCTTTAGAAACACCTATGGAGGCATTTCCGAAATTAGCCATCCGTCCATATCCAAATGAATATACATATAGTTGGACATCAAAAAAAGGTAATGAAATCATTCTCAGACCTATTCGTCCTGAGGATGAAAATCTTATGATTCGTTTTCATGAAACTTTAAGCGATAACACAGTTTACTTTCGCTATTTTCAATTGCAACCTTTGCATGTCCGTACACAACACGAACGACTAACAGAGATTTGCTTTGTGGATTATGACCGTAGCATTGCTCTTGTGGCAATAGAAAAAAACAAAGCAACGGGAGAAAATTCTATTTTAGGTGTGGGTAGGATTGTAAAGATACATGGTACACAGGATGCCGAATTTGCGTTAATGATAAGTGACCTTTATCAGGGACATGGATTAGGAACTGAGATGTTGCGCCGTCTTATTCAAATCGCCAGAACAGAAGGCGTGAAAAGACTCTATGGAACAATATTACCCGAAAATAGAGCCATGCTACGGGTATGTACCAAATTAGGCTTTGCATTAAAGAAACCTACTGGACAGGAAGTAATCGCTGAACTCTTATTAAATTAGGAAACATTTACTCATTTGTCCATTTTTTATTTTTTCTTTTGCAAAAACCTTTTAAATTCTATGGTGAAAGTAAAACTATCAAAATCCTCTTGCAGTCGCGCAAATTTTGAATAACCAAAGGAAACTACAAATTCATCTCTTTTATTAAGGGGTATTTCAAAACCGATATTGGTATCCAGACTAACCGTATGCCATTCATCCGATAGATTTAAATCTACAAGATGTAAAATAGGAAGAAATTTTACCTTTACCTTCGCATCATAGGTAGCATAGGTATAGGTAGCCGATGCGGAGAGATACGGACGTGTGGCTTTAATTCGCTCTTTCCAATTTTCAAAGTCCTTATGGATGGGAGAACCCCACGGGGAAAAATGGACACCCGTTCCACAATAAAAAGCCATTCGCTTTATCTCAAAATCTGTATGTAAAGGCATTAACAGAATAGAGGGATGAGTTTGTTTGGTCCTAATTTTCCCGCCTTCGCCTCCACCCTGAGCCGTGATAGACCATTTTGAATTAATCTGGTATCCAATTCCTGCGTGTGGAGCCCAAATTAGGTGATTATCACGAAAATCGCTGACTGTTTTCACGGGTTTTTGATCTGGAGCAAAAAAGCCCATAATAGGGTCAAATAACTCTCTAACGGGCTTTTCACTTTCCATTTTTGGATATGGATTTACAAGACTAACAAACCAGAACCATTTACTATTTTCGTTTGCGTAGGATTCTAATGATATGCTTTTTGAATTTTCTTGTAAACCCAATTTACTTTTTTCGGGCAAATCGGTTTGAGATAACAAAGGAATCATCATTCCTGCACATATAAGAAAAAGATTCATCATCATTACTGCTTTTTACTTCTTATAAAGTTTGGGGTCTTCCTGTATAATTTTTATTTTTTCACTATCAAGTTCTGAAATAAGTTGAGGTATATCATACCATTCCAGTACCCCGTGCACAGCATTGGTTATCTGCCCTTCAATACGGGGATTTTCTATTATATCACTCCACGAAATCAAACCTTTCAGATGGAGTTCTATTTTTTGTGGTAGCAAGAGAAACGCCGTGTGTAAAGACGGCACACAAAGGACACCTTCAGCATCTATCAATATATTCACTTCATCACCATATTTTTTTCTTACATACTTAATCACAGATAAATAATCCTGCACCCTCATCCCTACATAAGACTTGCCTATTAAATAGGCACGGAAATAATCTTCCCAACCTGCACCCACTGTATTTGTAATATCATTCTTACTGGGAATAGGTGCTGTCTCCCCTGTTCCTCTTATATCAACCGCACATACATGGATATTATTCTTCAAGTATTCTCTTATTAAATTAATACCTTTGCTTTTACCTTCTGGGTGAGTATAGATAACTACTTTTGAAGTGGGTTGCTTTGCTTCCAATAAATATCCGGGGAGCAAAATTCCATCTTCTGGACTTATAACAATAGGGGTAACCGATTTTGCTTCGGGGAAAAATTTTCTATCTATTTGTTTTAATTCACTAACTTTCGGTTCAGAAATATTGTCCCAATTATCAACATTAATAACTTCTCTAACTTTTGATTGTTTTTGTTCCAATGTAAACGAAGCCCATATAGTATTTCGTGATTGTGCACAAATCTTTTCTTTATAACGATTAATATCAATAATAGTTTTTGATCCAGGAATTTCTCTTATATTTCCGCTCTTGCAAACTTGATACTCTTCTTTTGTTAATAATTCATTCTCTTCAATCTGCTCTTCAACTTCTTTTGTTATCCCCTTAAGCCATAAAAGCATTCTTTCTACAATTTCCTCCCGCAGTGATTTACCCAAACCATGTTGAGTATCTACCTCAATCAAATCACACATTGAGTTGGCTCCCAACTTTGCATAAAGCCTTTTTGCGGCACGAAAAGTAGTCCATGTGCCTGAAATATCAAAGAAATCTTTTGTAGCAGAACAGATTAAAACAGGATTCGGAGCATGCATAAAAAGATATTCAGAATGGTCATAGCCATATTTTATTTGTGAGAAGATATTTTGTTCTGCATCCTGAGGTCCAATGGTATTTAATAATCTCTCCCATGAAGTTAAATAACAGGAAGGAGCAGCAGCATAAATTCGTGGTTCTAACGCCATTAGATATGCCGTTTGTGTGCCTCCACCGGAATTTCCAGAACATGCTATTTTATCCTTCTGAATTTCCTCTCGGGTTTCAATATAATCAATGGCTCTTATGCCATCCCATATTTCATATCGAGCATAATTTTCACCTAATAGGATACATCCTAATCCCAATATGGTATGTTCGGCTGTCCCCCAGACATCCGGGGAACCATCTTCTTTCAAAAAGGTAATCCGCTCACCCTGTCCCGGAGGGTCATATATAAGTGATGCTATACCATTCTTTGATAATAAAATACATAGTTTTTGATATTCCGAATATCCTTTGGCTTCCTGAGAATGTCCACAGGGGACAATTACACAAGGGTATGGGGGTTGTGATAGAGGTAGAAACAAAACAGCAGATACATAAAAATTGGGTTGACTTTCAAAATATAACACTTCATATTTATATGTAGATTTAGTTCCTTTACGAACGACGACAGGATTCAGCGGAGTAGAATCTGGCTTTCCGCCTAATAATGACCAGTATAGTTCTCTTCTTTCATTTTTATATGATTCTATATTTTCTTTTTCGGGAAATCTATTGGGATCCTCTTCAAATGATTTTAAATAGACCATTGCAGATTTATTTAAATATTCTTTCATCATATCCTGGGGTTTGAAGGGAATATTTGCTTTCTGTAGTATATTCCAATCCAGGGAATCAGCAACTGAAAAATTACCTGTCGCAAAAATAAACAAAAATATATATAATAAGTTTATCCATTCACCTCTATTCCTCATTCTATCTTCCTCCGATATGATTAAATTAATACAGAAAAACTTTGTGGATTAAATATAATATATAAACATAAATAAAAAAACAAAAGAAAAGGTATAGATACATGCCTATCCATTTTTTTGAACCATTTCCATGGCGTTTTTGTGCTATTTGTGGGGCAACTCTTATACTGGAAAATGACGGAGAAAAATTGCGTCCTTTTTGTAAAAACTGTCAAAGGTATTATTATCATAACCCGACACCTGCCACATGTTGCTTTGTTACAAATACAGGTAAAGACCTCTTATTAACCAGAAGGGCTATTCATCCTGCATTTGGGCAATGGACACTACCCGGAGGATATATGGAATTAGGAGAAACAACGGAGGAATCTGCGGCAAGGGAATTATTAGAAGAAACAGGCATCATAGCGGAACAACTAAAATTGTTAGGCATATCCGCACAACCGAGTAAATTAACAGGGACTATTTTAGTTTTGGGTTTCATTGTGGAGAAATGGAATGGGATAATTCAGGCAGGTAGTGATGTTTCTGAAGCAGAGTTTTTTCAACATGATCAACTTCCTCCCCTTGCTTTTACAGCACATAAAGAACTACTTCGATTATATTTTCAGGAAATCAACAGGCAATTGCAATGAAAGAGAAAGAACTCATTCAGATAGGATATAGTTCAAAAGAATTGCGAGAAACGGCAATTCAGGTTTTTAATAAAGCGATAAAAGAGGGATTTTCCAAAAAAGAAGCTAAAAGAATGCTGCGGGTTGTTATTCGTAATCCTGTTGCCTTTCTACAAGACAATTTATGGAAAGAACTGGCACAAAAACTCCATACAGGGATTGATAATACTAAACTAACTGCCTATCAAGAAGATTTTGGGGAAAGAGGTCGTTCAACGAAAGCACCTTATAAAATATGGGGAACAGAAATTGATTCGGAGTCAATACAACAATTGCAAAATGCTTGTTCTTTACCTGTTTCTGTTCGTGGAGCCCTCATGCCTGATGCCCATGTAGGATATGGTTTACCTATCGGTGGTGTTCTGGCAACCGATAATGCGGTAATACCTTTTGCGGTAGGGGTTGATATTGCCTGCCGTGTTAAAATGAGTGTTTTTGATTTGCCTATTGAAATCATCGAAGAAAACCCAACACGCTTAAAAAAAGCTATCGAACAGGAAACTCGATTTGGTGTAGGGTCAACATTCAAACCACGAAGACAACATCCTGTAATGGATTTGAACTGGAACATTTCACCTATTACGAAAGAAAATAAAGGTAAAGCATGGGACCAGTTAGGAACCAGTGGTAGTGGCAATCATTTTGTTGAGTTTGGAATTTTAGAAATAATTACCGATGAACTATCTATACCTCGAGGGACTTATCTTGCCTTATTAACGCATAGCGGAAGTCGTGGCACAGGTGCTTTGGTATGTGAATATTACAGCAAAATCGCAAGACAAAAACTTCGGTATCTTCCTCATCAATTACAACATCTTGCCTGGCTATCCTTAGAAGAACACGCGGGACAGGAGTATTGGGAAGCAATGCAATTGATGGGAAAATATGCTCAGGCAAATCATGAATGTATACATACTCATATTGGCAAAAACTTAGGCGTTCCCATTATTTGGACTATTGAAAATCATCATAATTTTGCATGGAAAGAAATTCACGACGGTAAGGAGGTTATCGTGCATCGGAAAGGTGCAACTCCTGCTAAAAAAGGGCAATTAGGAATTATTCCGGGTTCTATGGCAACTCCTGCATTTATAGTTAAAGGTTTGGGCAATGAAGAATCTCTCTGTTCTTCAGCACATGGAGCAGGAAGGCTTATGAGCAGGTCACAAGCAAAGAAGACTTTATCATGGAAAAAGGTAGAAAACCTACTTAGAGAACGCAAGATAGATGTTATAACCGCGGGAGTAGATGAAATACCTCTTGTATATAAAGATATACATAAAGTTATGCGTGAACAAGAAGAACTTGTTACTCCTCTCGCTGTATTTCATCCGCGTATTGTGAAAATGGCACCTGCGGGTGAGAGACCCGAAGATTAATTTCTTGTTATATTTTATTTTGAAGTTAGAACCACTCATTGATACAATTTATCAAACGCATATTTCTATACCAGGATAAAAAAAGGTGATAAACATGGCGAGTGACTCTACGGATATAAAAGCAGGCACAATTTTGTTTAACGAAGAAATTATGAAGGATTTAATCCATCATTTAGCCCAGCAAATTATTAATGATAATGATGTTCAGGAATTGGCTTTCATCGGAATATTGCGCAGAGGTTATCCTCTGGCAAAACGAATTGCGGAAGAAATTTTTAAAATTTGCAAAATACTTCCGCCCGTAGGTGCAGTTTCTACAACACTTTTTCGAGACGATCTGAGAATCGGTCGAGGATTTGTTCAATCGCACGGAACAACACATTTTTCTTTTGATATTAATCAAAGGACAATTATCCTTGTAGACGATGTGTTAGCCGCAGGTAGAACAATACGAGCGGCGATGGACGAAATTATGTATTATGGTAGACCTAAAAAAGTATTGCTGGCATGTTTGATTGACCGCGGAGGGAGAGAAATTCCCATTCAACCATCTTACTGTGCATGGAAACCAACCCTTGAATCAATACCTCAAAACTTATGGATTTCCGTTTTGCTCAAAGAAACTGATGGAAAAGATATGGTAATCATAGAAGAGCAAAAAAGTACGGTAGAAACTACATCGCAAGAAGTTCCTGCAAAGGAACAGGTTTTTAGTGCAGACCACCCCGCATTGAAAATATGGAAGCACAAAGATTTATTGGGTTTACAATTTTTGTCTAAAGACGAACTCATCTCTATACTGGATATGGTTCCTCCTTTTCTTGAAGTTATGGCACGAAGCACAGGTATTAAGAAAGTGCCTTTGCTACAAGGGAGAGTGGTTGTTCATTGGTTTCATGAACCGAGTACAAGGACTTTCGCATCTTTTGATTTAGCCGCAAAAAGATTAAGTGCAGATACTCTTTCCATTTCAGCATCAAGTTCCAGTGAAAAAAAAGGGGAAACACTTCACGATACCTTGTATAACATTGAAGCAATGAAAACAGATATTCTTGTGGTAAGACACCGATGTTCCGGTGTCCCAAAACTTTTAGCAGATAGTCATCCTTCTCATGTGATTAATGCAGGAGATGGACAACATGAGCACCCTACTCAAGGACTGTTAGATGTATTTACAATGAGGCAATTTTATCGAAATTATAAAAAGGATATGAACATTGGTCTGGAAGGGGCTAAAGTTTCTATTATTGGTGACATAACTCATAGTCGGGTAGCAAGAAGCAATATATGGGCATTATTAAAATTAGGAGCCCAAATTACACTTTGTGGTCCTCAGACTTTATTACCAAAATCCTTTGAAAAGTTAGGTGTAAGGATTACAACACACCTGAAAGAGGCTCTTTTGGATGCGGATATTATTTATTCTTTACGAATTCAGATGGAAAGACAAACCAAAGGGTTATTTCCAAGTATTCGGGAATATGTTCGTTTGTATCGCATAGACCGCGATACAATTCGGTATGCCCCAGAACATGCTATTGTGATGCATCCGGGACCTATTAATCGGGATATAGAATTAGCAACAGAAATTGCAGATAGCCCAAGAAGCCGAATACTGCAACAGGTTAGCCATGGTGTCGCTGTCCGTATGGCAGTTATGCATTTATTAGCCAATAGTCAATATAATCAAACGGGAGTATAAATTATGAAAATAGTTATAAAAAACGGTTGGGTAATAGAACCTTCCTCCGGTTTTTCAGGTAAGTCTGATATTGGAATAGAAAATGGGGTTATTTCTTCAATTGGAACTAATTTAGATGGGGATGTTTCTATTGATGCAGAGGGTATGGTAGTTACACCGGGTTTTGTAGATATTCATGTTCATTTTCGGGAACCCGGTTTTGAGTCGAAAGAAACCATTGCTACCGGAGCAAGAGCAGCGGCTCACGGGGGTGTAACTTCTGTTGTTACGATGCCCAATACAATGCCGCCGATTGATAATGCAGGAATGGTGGAGTTGGTAGTAAGACGAGCCCAGGACTTAGATGGGATTCATATATACCCTGCGGCTTGTGCCACGAAAGGAAGGGAAGGGAAAGAATTGACCGAAATGGCGGATTTACTTCAATCCGGTGCAGTTGCAGTAACGGATGATGGTAATGATATAGAATCATCATCGGTATTACGCCATGTCCTGGAATATGCAGGGATGGTTGGTATCCCCTACCTTGCCCATTGTGAAGATGAATCATTAAGTGAAGGGGGTGCCATGAATGAAGGCGTTGCCTCTGCACTTTTAGGAATACCCGGTATCCCTCGTGAAGCGGAGGAAACACGAATTGAGCGGAATATTCGACTTGCTAAATTGGCGAATGCTCCTATTCACATTCAACATGTAACAACAAAACGAGGTGTAGAAATTATCCGACAGGCAAAAAGGGAAGGAATATCTGTTACTGCAGAGACCTGTCCTCATTATTGGATGTTAACGGACAGTCAAATTGAAAATTATAATTCGAATATGAAGATGAATCCGCCATTACGCGAAGAGGAGGATATTCAAGCAATAATTGAAGGCCTTCAAGATGGAACCATTGATTGTATAGCAACAGACCACGCTCCCCATACGCGAACAGAGAAAAATGTTCCTTTTCAGGAAGCACCTTTTGGCATTGTTGGTTTAGAAACATTATTAGGGTGTGTAATTAAAGGATTGGTTAACCCCGGTTATCTCAGTATTGAAAAAGCAATCCAACTTTTAACAAAAAACCCCGCCAACATTATTAAGATAAATGCAGGAACTTTAGGGATAGGTGTTCCTGCTGACATTACGATTTTTAATCCTGAAGAGGAATGGGTTGTCACAGAAGATTACTTCTACTCTAAAAGTTCCAATTCGCCATTTGTCGGGACAAAATTATGCGGTAAAGTAAAATGTACCCTATGTTGTGGTAAAGTATTATATGCAGATAAAGACATACAATTACCTGAAGGGTTGTCTATCTCCCCCACTTTTTTATGTGATAAATTTTTAATTTAACTTCCTAAAGTAAGAGAGCCTATTATTCGTTTGAATAATAGGCTCTCTTATAAATAGATTGTCTATACTTCTATGCTTTTTGTTGACGGTCGTAAGGAGCTTCCAAACTCCAACCATTTAGATATGGACGATATGCCCAGGCATTACCTTTCTTCGTTGCTTCGTCATCACCGATAAACCGCTCGTTAGCAGGGTCCCATAGTAATCTTGCGCCCGCCACATAGGCACAAGTTCCCATGTGGCATACACGGGTTGTATTGTGAAGAGTTTCCACAGTAACGATTGGGTCTTTATTTTCACGGATAGAATCTACAAAGTTTTGCCAGTGCGGTTCATTTAATTGAGAAGGTCCTGATTTTTTAGGTTCGCAACCATCACCATTATTAGGAACAGGAATTACTTCATATCCGCCACGGTCTACACGAAGTGTTCCTAATGTTCCATGGAACAGAATTCCATGGTCTGAATACCCCTTAGGTAAATACATATTATAAACTCTGTTGGTAAAGGTTAATATATAATCATCAAATTCCCAGACTGCCTCAAGGGTATCCGGTGTTGTTCTATTATCTGTAAGGACAAACTTCCCTCCAACGGCTGTTACGGATTTGGGTTGTTTCTCTTCACCCATTCCCCAAAGGGCTATATCAATGAGATGTGCTCCCCAATCTGTGATTTTTCCTCCAGAGTATTCAAGGAACCAGCGGAAATGATAAATCCACCGATTGGTATTAAAGGGACGATGTTCTACCCAACCTTGATGGAAATCCCAATCCAATCCTTCTTTTTCCCATTTCGCCTGGTCATTATCTCCTAATCCAATACCTTCAATAGGTTTATCTTCATGGTTAAAAGTTTCTACATGAGCAACTTTACCGATATAACCACTTTTAACTAATTCGACGGCTTCCTGGAAATGTTGTCCACTTCTTTGCATTGTTCCACCCTGGAAAACAACCTTATTCCGACGCACGGCTTCGACCATTTTCCGTCCTTCTACAATTGTCGTGGAAAGGGGCTTTTCACAATAAATATGCTTTTTAGCGTCTGCGGCGTATAAAACACAAAGACAATGCCAGTGGTCTGGGGTTGCAATCACAACGGCATCAACATCTTTATTGTCTATAATTTCACGGAAATCATGGTGCATGGTAAAATCAGAATACTTTTGTTTAACCATCTGGGCTCCGCGTTCGAGATTTTTACGATACAAATCACACAGAGCAATTGGCTGAATATCGTCTCTCTTCAAAACGAAACCAAGGTTAGACCGTCCCATACCTCCGGTGCCAATATGTCCCGTTCGAATTTTTTCATTAGCACCTAATATCTTGGAAGGAAGAATTGATTTGTAAACTTGTGCTTGTGAAGTACGGGTTAGTGCGGAACCTACCGCAAGTCCTGCAGTAATCTTTGCCGTCTTTTCGATAAAACTTCGACGACTTACTTCTTTATTTTGTTTCTCTTGCATATTAAGGAACTCCTTATCCAATGGATTTTTTGTTTTATTTGAAATTCAATTTTTTATGAAAATTGAGAACAAATGTAATTATTCAAAAAAATTGGTCACATTATACAAGATTATTAGTATAATATATAAAAGGAATATATTTCTAAAAGGAATTTACCTATGAAATACCTTATTCAAAAAATAATTATTATAATACCAATTATATTATTGATAATCTCTTCTTTCTCATGTCCGAAAAATCCTTCCAATATTCCTTCTGAGTCGGGCAATAGCCAATATATTCAAGAGAATTCAGATACGGAAGGTAATTCAGACGAAGGAGAAAATGAGGGTATTTTTGAAGGCGAAGTAAAATTTACAAGTGCCGGGGTCGTAAATAATCGCAATTGGGAATATGGTCCGACGCCTACAACGGATGTATCTGAAGGAAATGAAGAAGGAGGTGAGGATAATAAGAGGGAGTTGGTCGAGCCAGATGTATATCGGAGGGTTAACAATCTCCTTTTTGTATTAAATCAATATCGCGGGTTAACACTGGTAGATTTGGACAGCAAGTCAGTTATTTCTAATATCCCTATTTATGGTTATCCACGAGACTTATATATAGTTGATAATAGAGCCTATGTCTTAATTGGTTATACAATTACACATACTATCGAGGATGGGGTTTTAAAAAAGATTACGGGGTCACAATTGTACATCGTTGATATTGGCAATACAGAAAAACCTCGAATAATTTCTGCTCTAACACTACCCGGAGATTTTATTGATAGTCGAATGCTTGGGGATGTTTTATATGCTGTAACTTCAGATTACCAATACTCATATATTGAAGATACCCCAGAGGGAGGGACTGTCTCTTCAAGTAGCACATGGACAAAAGATTCAGGGAGCAAAAGTTGGATAACCAGTGTCAATATAAAACAAGAGGAAAATCCTACAATAACTGACCAGATTGAATTTCCGGGTTATGGGACTGTCATTCAAGCATCAACCTCTTCTATATATGTATGTGCTTCCGATTGGAATAACAATACCACACAAATAACTTATGTAGATATAACAAATCCATACGGGGAAATTAAATCATTTTATTTAGGGAATATCCCCGGATATGTAGCAGACCGTTTTAAGTTAGATGAATGGGATGGAAAATTACGAGTGGTTTCAAACACATGGTGGTCTGAACGACATACTTACCTAACAATTTTTGATGTTTCAAATCCTTCCCAAGGATTTCAGCAAATTTCTCAAATAACAATCCCTGATGCTCAGGGAGAAACACTTTATGCGACACGGTTTGCAGGACCATTAGCCTATTTGGTTACTTATTTGACAATAGATCCATTATTTGTTCTTGACTTAACAGACCCTTCAAAACCTCAGATTACAGGACAGTTAAAAGTGCCGGGCTGGTCTGTCCATATTGAGCCCATTGGAAATAATCAATTAATTGCTTTAGGTATTGATGACACAGAAAATCAACGCCGTGTTAAGGTAAGTTGGTTCGATGTATCTGACCCAAGCAATCCTGAAGAAAAGTCTGTTATCTCTTTAGGGGAAGGCTGGACATGGTCTTCTGCATTTAGTGATGTCAAATCATTTGCAATTTTAGGGAATCTTGTTGTTGTCCCATTTAGTGGATGGAATGGTTATGAATACAAAGAACAATTACAATTTATTTTATTAAACATGGAAAACCAGCAACTTATACCCCTTGGTTCTGTGGATATGAAAGGACAGGTATCGCGGACAATTAAATATAGCGACTTTTTCTATGCTATTACTTCTGAATACATTCACGAAATTCAATGTGATGGAGTAAATCCACCCATCGTAACAAATAATCACATTCTTCTTGCTGAAAATGTGGTTGATGTTGTTGAATTAAATGAAAGTGGTGTGGTTACAGAAATAACAAATCAAACGGAACAAAAAAATATAGAAATTCGTGTAACAAAAGATAATAATATTTTCGGTTCTGCTTCTATTAAAACAAATGGTTGGTTAATGGATACAATTAAAATATCCAGTAATTCTTTGGTTCTTGTTATAAATGAATGGTCACAAGAACCTTCTTATGAATCTAATTACAGGGTGGTCTTTGTAACAATAGATGAGAATTTTATTCCTTCGATACTTAATGATATTAAAATTCCTTTAATTCCATATTACTCTTATTGGGGATGGTGCAGAGGGTGTGATTACATGCCTATGCCAATACCTGAGGTACTTACTAATAATGTAGAATCCGTTTCTCCAAAAGATGTTATGTCTTCGGGTTCTCAAAAAGCCATTGCTCCCTATTATTGGTGGTATCCTACAACCGATAATAATCCTTCTATGGTTTGTGGGGATTATCTTGTTTTAAGAGGTTGGGGGAATTCTTATGAGTATACTATTGGTAGTCAAATTACCCCTTATGATGGTTTTGCAATTGTAAATCTTAATAACCCTGAAGATATCCATACTGTTGGACTGGGATATAATAATATCGTTTCCCTTTCAGAAGCCGCCGGAAAACTGTTTCTAACTTTACAAAAAAATGTTGATTCAGAAAATAATTCTTATCCTCTTGTAGCCTATTATTTGGGAGAAATTAATTTAAACTCTTTAGAAGAACCTAAATTTGTTAATGTTCCGGGAATATTACAAACCTCCAATAAGCAAGGGGATATACTTTTCTTAAAAGATTGGCAATATATTTCTACAAGTACTTATTATGATTACGAACAATGGATTAATAGTATTGAGTGGAAAAATGGAAAACCTGTTACAATAATTGATTCTTACAAATTATCAACTGCATGGGGAAATGTAAGAATTGATTTACCCTATCTTTTAACGCTGACAGGATACAGCAGTCTTGTTCTCGAAAAGGTAGATATTACTACAGAGGGTAAGTTTGTTAACCCATGCAAAACAGAAATTGGAAATGT